>ERZ1066127.4-NODE-4-length-249704-cov-17.575144_pt1 | contig 249704 bp, 206 predicted proteins | sample MGYA00382774_ERZ1066127 | MGnify/ENA primary metagenome ERZ1066127 (study PRJEB33369, sample SAMEA5778357) | biofilm metagenome | biome: Industrial cooling water; feature: Water cooling tower basin; material: Biofilm | place: United Arab Emirates | collected...
ATGGTCTTCAACTTTCAAAGAACTTTTTTTGTGAAAATGTGTACGGTAGTGAATTCGTGGTTTATACTGCAAATCTGCTTTACAATCGTTAAGAAAATCGTTTGTTCGCAATGTTTTTTACTATCTGAACCTCCTAGCTCCTACCACGAATCCGACTCAGTGACACAGGCGTAATACCGAGATATGAAGCAACATATTGCTGTGGCACGCGCTCAAGAATTTTCGTGCGATGGCTTGCCAGTAAACGTTGATAACGCTGTTCGGGTGAATACATAAGATGTTCTACCAAACGCTCCTCCAAACCCACTACAAGATATTCTGCCAATTTACGTCCGAAATGTTCCCACTGAGCAAAGTGGTCGTACAAATCCTCAAGCGCTTTGTAGGGAAAAGTCAGTATCTGTGTGTCTTCCATAGTTTCTATGGTGACGGGACTTGGCTTTGCAGCTACAAAGCTGATATAGCCTCCCACTAGAGCGCCCTCAAAGAAAAAATAAGTTGTACGTTCGTCGCCTTCCGAAGTAATGTAGTACTGGCGCAAACTACCCTGTATCACAAATCCGACAAGAGTTGAAATTTCCCCCTCTTGTACAAATATAGAGCGTTTGGGAAGGTCTTGCAGATAGAAATGTTGTCGTAAATGAGACCATTCTTCATCTGTGAGGTGAGCAAACTGTTCAATATGTTGTCGAAGAAGTGATGACACCTGTTCCGGAACGATATGCGCTGAAGGTATTATTTTCACAAAAATGCTTTCAAAATATGTCGTTGGAGTGTACAGAAAAAAAGCCGTCCTGCGGAAATCTGATAATCTCAGCGCCGCAGGACGGAAAAATATGCTTATTAGTAGACTTGAGAGGTACTTTATCGACGATAGCCGCCGCCGTCGCGTCCACCACCATCACGATTGCCGCCGCGATTACTACCGCCACCGTCACGACCGCCGCCGCCGCCGTCACGTCCACCACCATCACGACCACCACCGCCACGATAGCCGCCGCCGCCGTCGCGACCACCACCATCACGACCGCCACCGCCACGATAGCCGCCGCCGGCGCCGTCGCGTCCACCGCCGTAACCGCCGCCGCCACGACGTGGCTCTTCTGTGTAGCCTTCGGGTGCTTGCATTAGGACTTTACGGCTTAATCGGAATTTACCATCGGGTTGGATTTCCAAAAGTTTAACATCAACTCTGTCGCCCACTTTGAAAAGGTCCTCGACATACTCCACGCGGTTATAATCCATTTGGGAAATATGCAACAATCCTTTGGTTTTAGGTAGGAATTCTACAATTGCGCCCAAGCCTTCACGGATTTCCACCACTTTTGCATTGTAGATTTCACCTTCTTCGGGTTTACGTGTGAGCTGGCGAATAGCAGCAATCGCCTTATCTGCATCTTCTTGCGATGTAGCAGCAATGCGTACTTTACCATCGTCTTCAATTTCAATTTCAGTATTGGTGTCTTTAGTAAGCTGGCGAATTGTCTCACCGCCCGAACCAATAACTGCACCAATTGCACTCACCGGAATTTCGATAACGGTGAAGCGTGGTGCAAATGGAGACAATTCTTGACGGGGTTCTGCAATCACTTCGTTCATCTTGCCCAAAATGTGCAAACGTCCTTCGCGTGCCTGTTCAAGCGCTTGACGGACAGTTTCCAGCGACAAACCCTGAATTTTCATATCCATTTGGCAAGCAGTGATGCCGTCTTTCGTGCCGCAGACTTTGAAGTCCATATCGCCTAAGTGGTCTTCATCACCTAAAATATCACTCAAAATTGCAATACGTTCGCCTTCTTTAATCAAGCCCATTGCAATACCAGAAACTGCCTTTTTAAGCGGTACTCCGGCATCAAACATTGAGAGCGAACCTGAACAAACAGTCGCCATTGAAGAAGAGCCGTTAGACATCAGAACGTCAGATACAATGCGAATTGTATAGGCAAAATCATCTTCTGATGGTAAAACTGCGTAAAATGAGCGTTCCGCGAGGTTCCCATGACCGATTTCGCGGCGGCTTACGCCACGCATGGGTTTTGCTTCGTTGGTGCTGTAAGGCGGGAAGTTGTAATGAAGGAGGAACTTTTTGTCGTAAGTAGGCAGCAAGCCGTCAATCATCTGCTCGTCGGACTTTGTGCCGAGAGTAACGGTTCCCAAACTTTGTGTTTCGCCGCGAGTAAAGAGTGCGGAACCGTGTGTACGGGGCAATAAGCCAACTTCAACGGTAATCGGGCGAATTTGCTTGGAATTACGACCATCCAAACGGAGATTTTCTGCCAAAATCATCTCGCGCATTTCGTAATACTCGACATCAGAGAGCAAATCACCAATGAGCGATTCTACTTTTTTCGGGTCGAAATCAGGATATTTTTCCGTAAGCCATTCTTCGGTAAACTGCTCTTTTGCTTTGGTAATAAGCGTGTCTTTGAGTTCTTTTCGGCGAGCAGAGCGTTCTTCTTTTGCTGATTGCGAGCGAACTTGCTGGCGAACAACAGGTGAAGCCTCATTTTTAACAAAATCAACGATTTCTTGCGGGCGAAGTGGCGGAGTTGCTTCCACTTTCGGCTTGGAAACAAGCGCTACAAGTTGGCGCTGTAAGTCGTTCATTTTGCGAATATTGTCGTGAGCAAATGCCAACGCTTCGACAAAAAGTTCTTCGGAAATTTCTTTTGCTTCGCCTTCGACCATGACGATAGAATCATCTGTACCGGCAACAACGATTTCGAGTTCGCTATCTTCGAGTTGAGCAAATGTAGGATTGCAGATAAATTCACCATCTTTGCGCACGACTCGTACTTCGGAGACGGGACCATGGAAAGGAATAGATGAGATCATCATTGCGGCAGACGCTCCGACCATAGCAATAATGTCGCTTTCGTACTGCTGGTCAAACGAAAAGACCGTTGCCATCAGTTGCGTTTCGCGTCGCCAGAATTCAGGAAACATAGGGCGTACGGGGCGGTCAATAAGGCGGGCGGTTAAAATTTCGTGGTCGGACGGGCGACCTTCGCGTTTCAAAAATCCCCCAGGAATTTTACCGGAAGAAGCCGCTTTTTCGCGGTATTCTACTGTAAGCGGCATAAAATCAAGCGGGCTGTCTTTATCGGCGCAGACGGCTGTTACCAGTACCATCGTATCGCCATGACGCACCATTACGGCACCGTCGGCAAGCATAGCAAATCGTCCTGTTTCGAGCGACAGCGTTGCGCCGTTCAGTTCCATAGAAACTGTGTGTTGAGCCATAGAGCTAACAAAAAAAATTGAAAATAAAAGAACTCCCACACACTTGACATAAAACGAACCGCGTACCGACTATCGGCTGAGATTATATTTTGTCTCAAAGCCATGACAAAAAACAGTCGGAACGCGGGGCGTTTCTGACAAGAGAGTGGAAAGAATTAGATCCAGATGTCAAAGAAAATGCTGCAAAAATGCACAGCACAAACAATTGCTACAAAAACTAAACGTGTAGCCTACTTGTGCAAAGTGGGCTACACGCATGTTTTTCATCGAATGAGAAAATTACTTGCGAAGTGAAAGAGCAGCAACAACAGCACGATAGCGGTTAATATCGCTGCCTTGTAAGTAACTGAGCATCTTACGGCGCTGACCTACAAGCTGAAGCAAGCCGCGACGTGAGTGATTGTCTTTTTTGTGTTTTTCGAGGTGACCAGAAAGAGCGTTGATATGCTCTGTCAAAAGAGCAATTTGTACTTCCGGTTTACCGGTGTTTTTCTCTGAACCGCCGAATTGTTTAATGAGTTCGGCTTTACGTTCTTGCGTTACCATTGTTTCTCCGTTATGGAAAAAAAGTTGTAATAATAAGGTTTAGTGTGATTTTTCTTGCGTTCTGTTGTTGCCGTATTGTAGACTGTTCGTTTAATTTGCAATGTCCTCAAAACGGCTTTCCTAGTTTGATGTTTTCGATTGCTTCGCGACAAACATCGCGGTCTGCAACGAGTTGTTCAAAAAATAAACCGGTACTTTCAAATTTGCGTTCATCGCGGATGAATTTGAGAAAAGCAACCATGATCTCTCTATCATAGAGCATTTTGTTCCAATCGAAAAAGTGTACTTCCAAACGCGGGTGAATATCATCGGTAAATGTCGGTCGAGTACCGATATTTGCCATTCCATAGACGTTCTTGCCGTCAATAAGTGCAGAAACAAAATATACGCCGTTTTTAGGAAGTAATTTTTGCGGCTCACTCGGCTCAATGTTTGCTGTTGGAAGTCCAAGTTTTCTACCGCGACCGTCGCCTTCGACTACTTTTCCGCCGACTAAATAGGGGAAACCGAGGAGTTGATTCGCACGAGCAATATCGCCAGCCGCGATAGCACGACGAACTTTTGTGCTGCTGATTGTTTCGCCTTCCAAATCCACAATAGGTGCTTTTTCAACGCTGAAGCGCAGTTCGCCGCTTAATGTAGTGAGCAAATCCTCTGAGCCTTGACGATTATTGCCAAAAGCATGATCATAGCCGATGACGATATGCTTCATGTTTAATTTGCCGACAAGATATTCGCGGACAAATTGTTCTGCTCCTATTTGTGCAAACTCTTGAGAAAACGGAACGACTAATACGCCGTCAATACCAAGTTGGCTGAGTAGTTGAATACGTTCTTTTATCGTCGTGAGAAGTTCTACCGGCGGACGGTTAGGTTTTTGCAACACAATTTGAGGGTGCGGATGAAATGTTAGCAACAAAGTTTTTGCGCCGAGCGTTTTCGCACGCTCTTTCAGCAAATTAATGAGCGACAAATGCCCTTTGTGTAAACCGTCAAATGTGCCGATAGTCAGCACGGTTGCTTGGTTTTGTGGAACTTCATCAAATGAATGATAAACGACCATATTGAGAACGCTATCTTTCCGAAAAAGGCGTTACGAGAATAATATTAAGCCGATGCAGCGTAAAATTTTCAAAGTTACAAATATACGAATGTTGGTAAATATAACCAGCGAAAAAATGTCAGTATGCGTACTTGTAGTTTTGCAGTGTCCTTACATTTATTGAAACCGAAAGCGTTCATTAATTGCACGAATAATCTGCACAAATTTCCAGACATCGTTTGTCATCTGTTTGCCGAATTGTTCTTGAATATGCTGGTCAATTGCTTCTTTTGACGGTTTACGGACATCAACCATAAAACGAATCGTTTTAGTTTTGCCACCCTGTTCTACCGTTAAACTTTGCATCCAATCCGCGTATGCAAAACGCTGTTCGGGTTCTGCCGCAAAGAATTTTTGCGTGTTAAGTGAAGCTAATAGTGCTTTTAATTCGCGTGGTTTCAGTTTTGCATGCATACTGTCACGGCGATGAGAAACAGTGTGAAACTCAAATTTCAGATTTCCATTTTCCTCAATAGATAATAATGTTTCGTATCCTTCCGGACGACCATTAACGTTTCGCGATTCCAAAAAAATTTGGAGTTTCTGGCTGGGTTTCACATTTGTAGATTCTTTGGGCTTGATTGTGGCAGAAGTGCTGCTACTGACAACCATTGTTGTGGGCTTGGAGGTTGGATTTTCCTGTGCCTGTAAAATTGTCTGCACTGTGGATACCATAAAAAAAAGCGCAACAAAAAGTGTTTTCATAACTGTCAGCAATAATTGAGGAGAAATAGTAAAAGATGCAAAACAATATTGAGCAACAATTGATGAAGAGAATGATAATGTGATAACGCTATCTACTTTGTGTGACTAATAGATGCCGAGTGAAGTTCGGAAATTTCTTGTAGTGTCACTGCATTTTGAACAGAAAATGTGCCAATTCCTGTACGGCGCAAATCAGCCAAGTACGCACCAACGCCTAACGCAGAACCAATGTCTCGCGCTAATGAACGAATATATGTACCTTTAGAACACGTGACATTAAGTGTACAGAAGGGAACAGTGACCGATTCTGTCTCAATTGCATCAATTCTGACATGGCGGGCTTCGCGTTCAATCTCTTGTCCTTTTCGAGCAAGTTTGTAGAGCGGAACGCCATTTTTTTTGATTGCTGAAAACATAGGTGGTATCTGAGTAATCTCACCAAGAAATTGTTCCAGAATGCTGTCAATTTGCTCGCGTGTCAAATGCTCCGTGCCGGTATTGTTTTCTTCTGGTGCTTCGGCATCATCAGTTTTTGTTGTTGCTCCGAGTTTGACGACAGCACGGTAGATTTTGGTTTGTTCTTGAAATTCATTAATAGATTTTGTCATCTTACCAAAGCAGATGATGAGTAAGCCTGTTGCAAGTGGGTCGAGTGTTCCCGCGTGTCCAATTTTTTTGATACGGGTGATGCCGCGTAATTTCGCCACAACATCGAAAGAAGTCCAATTTTTACCTTTGTCTATCAATGCTACACCGCCGACGGTAGGCAAATCTTCTAACCACTGTCTGTAGTACTCCGGTTCAGAGAGAACGTCGCGTGTAAGGATAGGAGCGGAGGCGCTGTTATTATTTGGTTGTGTCATTCTACTGGTGACGTTGCGTTGTGATGACCAAGTGCGTCATCATTATTTGAAGAAGCAGGTGGAACATTTTTCAAGAGCGTTTCAATACGATTAATGGCGTCAAGCGTGTCGTCGAGATAAAAATGTAGTTCAGGTGAAAACCGCAGGCGTACCTGATTATTGACCTGCTTTCTAAGTTGTCCCGCGCGTTCACTGACCTTTGCAACGGCTTGTTCGGGAGAAAGTTTCCCACCAAAGACGCTAAGATACACGCGAGCAATACGTAAATCCGGTGACATTCTGACGTGTGTAACAGTAAGGAATCCGGCAGAGATTTCCGAAGCCAGATTTGTCAGTGGACGCGCAAGAGCATGGCGAATTTCGCTGCTAACTTTTTCGGTACGAATAGACATACGCTTAAAAATAGGAAATGTTGGATGAGAAAAGCGTTTGATTACGCTATTTCGCACCCAACACTTTTTATGACAGACAATATTGAGAATTTTTGTTTAGAGTTTTCGCTTTACTTCAGTTTTGCGGACGGCTTCAATCAAATCACCGACTTTAATGTCATTAAAGCCCTCTACTGCCATACCACATTCAAAGCCCGCATCAACTTCCCGCACATCATCTTTTATCCGTTTTAATGAAGAAAGTTTACCGGTGAAAATCTCGAAGCCGTCGCGCAGAACACGAATGGGGTCATTACGGGTAATTTTTCCTTCAAGCATATAACAGCCAGCGATATTGCCAAGTTTGCTGATTTTGAAAACTTCACGAATTTCTGCTACGCCGACAACCTCTTCTTTGATTTCCGGCATGAGCATACCTTCAAGTGCTAATTTGACCTCGTTGATACAGTCATAAATGATACGGTACAAACGAATATCTACCCCTTCATTTTCAGCCAGTTTTGCTACTTGTGCATTGGGGCGTACGTGGAAGCCGACAATAATTGCATCAGAAGCTGCAGCCAGCATAACATCTGCTTCCAAAATTGGTCCTACAGCGCGGTGAATAATCGTAACTTTAACTTCTTCAGTAGAAAGTTTTTGGAGTGAATCTGTAAGCGCTTCTACCGAACCATCGGCATCGCCTTTGAGAATAATTTTCAATTCCTGTATACCACCTGCCTTTATACGGCTTGCAATATCGTCTAGTGTGACGTGACGAACACGTTTGAAGTCTTGTTCGCGTTTAATTTGTTGGCGAGTGGTTGCAATTTCACGAGCTTCTACTTCACTCTCCATGACAACAAACGAGTCACCTGCTTGTGGCACGCCGTCAAAACCAAGAATTTGAACTGGTGTGGAAGGAATAGCTTCTTCAACGCGCTCGCCATTTTCATTGAACATGGCACGAACGCGACCTGCGTTAATTCCACAAAGGAACGGATCACCAACACGCAGGGTTCCTTTTTGGACGATGAGGGTCGCAACGGTGCCTTTGCCTTTATCAATTTTTGATTCAACAACTGTGCCGCGTGCTTTGCGTTCGGGATTTGCACGCAGGTTCAGAATTTCTGCTTCAAGGAGAATTTTTTCCAGAAGTTGATCAATATTAGTCCCTTTCTTGGCAGAAATCATTGCCGATTGGTATTTGCCACCCCATTCTTCTACCAGAACATTATGATCGGAAAGTTGTTGACGGACTTTATCAGGATTTGCTTCAGGCTTGTCAATCTTATTGATTGCCACGACCATAGGTACATTTGCTGCTCGTGCATGACTGATAGCTTCAATGGTTTGCGGCATCACATTGTCGTCTGCTGCAACAACCAGAACAACAAGGTCGGTAAGTTGCGCACCTCGTGCCCGCATAGCAGTGAATGCTTGGTGTCCCGGTGTGTCGAGGAAGGTAATAAATTTGCTTCCATCGCCTGTTTTTACGCTATATGCACCAATATGCTGCGTGATACCGCCTGATTCTACGCTGACAACACTTGTTTTCCGAATATAGTCCAAAAGTGAAGTTTTCCCGTGATCAACATGTCCCATGACTGTGACAATGGGCGCACGAGGTACGAGGAGCTCATCCTCATCCTCATCATCTTCTTCAAGAGATTCTTCCGCAAAAGCGTCTTCAAATTCAACTTCCAAGCCATAATCCGAGGCGATAAGCGTAATCGTATCTTTTTCAAGACGTTGATTGATCGAAACCATGAGACCGAGTCCCATGCACTTCAAAATAATCTCATTCGTTGGAACACCAATAATATCGGCAAGTTCGGCTGCCGTAATAAACTCGGTAACACGCAAAATGGTATCTTCCATCTCACGGAGTTCGGCTTGACGTTCCAGTTCATCAGCGCGTTCCTGTTTCCGACGCTGTCGCAAACGGCTACGCATTGCTAATTGTGATTCATCTTGTCCGGCAAGTGTCCGACGGATTGCCTTATCAACCTCTTCTGCACTGACTTGTTCGCGTTTGCCTTTTTTACGTTTTTTCTTATTTGCAGCAGAGTTTCCGGCTCCGCCTACGGGCGGTTTTTTTGCACCAACCGGCGTATCTTCCTTTGTCCAGTCCTTAGCTTTTGCAGGAACACCTTTAACACGTGGTGCTGTGGAATCACCGGCGGTATCTGTGGAGCGCGCAGGAGGAGTTTTTCCGCGCTTTTCGTTACTACGGGGGCGTTCTGTTGGTCGGTTACCTCCGAGTTCAATTTTTCCAAGAATGGTTAAGCCAGTTGGCATTGGTGTCGCATAAGGAGCGCTGTCCACGAAATACTCGACTTCGCCAATGCGTTTCTTGCGTTTCTTTTTGCTTTTGTCGCCACCACGACGCGGATCACCTTCCTCAAAATCCTCATCAATAAGGTCTGTCTCAGTCTCCTGTGAGCCATCTGATTCTTCGTGCTCGTCGTCCTCTTGATTCGATAACTCGACACCGGCTTGTGATGGAAGCGCTTCGGTTATGCTTGTAGAAGCAGTGCTACCGGTGTGCTCGATTTTTGAATCGGGAGCAGGTACTGCTAACTTCTGGTTAAGAGGTTCGTTTGATACCTGTTGAGAATCACTTGTTGTCTGCGTTGACGGAGCTTTCTCATTTGCTTGTTTAGCGCTTGGTTGTTTATCTAAGCGCTTGCTGTCTTTTTTCTGAGCATCATTTTGTTGTTCTTCTTGCTTTGATGTTGCTTGTTTAGGAGCATCGTCGTTTTTGTCTTTTTTGGTCTTGCGACGAGAAGAAGAATCATCTAACTGGATAACGGTTCCCACAGCAACATTGCTGACGTTTGTCGTTGTTGATTGTTCCGAAGAACTAGCGCTTTGTGCAGTAGCTAATGAGGCTGAATCTTGCTTCGGAACTGTCTGTTCGTGCTGTGCTAAAGTTACCGATGGAAGTTCCGCCTTAAGGGTGTCTTGAGCAATACTATCTTGATTATTGTTACTATGCGAAGTTGGATTTGCTGTTGTAACTGTTGTTTCTGTTGTGTTGTTTCCTGGTTGTACGGGAACATCATTGAGGGCAACTGAGACACTGCCGGTATTTTGCAACATGGAAGCTGTGTCGTGAGATACTTCTTCTGTCGAAGTATCTTCATGCACTGAGGGTGTTTCTTTCGCTCGCTGCTTGGATGCTGCCGCGGCTTCTTTCTGAAAATTTTTCAGAACGAGATTTACCATGTCATCCGTCAAGGTTGATGTGGCTTTGTTCTCAATAGTAAAGCCTTTTCCTTGCAAGAACGCTACGATGGTTTCCTTGCCGACATTAATCTGCGAGGCGATTTTGAAAAGTTTTGTTCCGATACTTGCCATAGAAAAAAAGTAAAGTGAAATGATTTCAAGAGCAAACGAAATCAAAAGATTGCTCCGAAATACCGATAATCAAATTCAGAAAATTCAGCCATTACGTCGTACGCTAACAACGCCTACAATTTAGGGATGTAGATTGTACAGGCTTGAAGCGTTTAAGTGCCAGACCGACTGATTCAATCTACGAGTCGCTTTGAACCGATGCCGATGTCGCTTGAGCGGTTTCTGCTTGAGCGGTAACTATTTGGGTTGAAGTGCCGTCAGGATGTTGGTGAGACAGTGGGACAGATGATGATATCATATGTTCTGTCTGTACGCTAAAAGCTCCATTGTGTGCATTTTCCAACGATAGAATGTATGAGCGAACATCCGGGTTTTCACGTTCTTCAAACTCCTCCAAAATAATTCGGCGCATTTCAACCAAAAGTTCTTTGGTCATGCCCGGAATAGAAAGTAAGCGTGTTGGCTCGGCATTCAGGAACTCACGTGCTGTGTCAATTTCCGATTCAATAATACGCATATAGAGATCTTTACCTAATTCATCGCGGAATTCGATAAGTTCAATATCTTCAATACCTTCTTTGACCAATGAAATGGAATACCCGGTTAAGCGTGATGCTAAACGGACATTTTGACCGTTTTTCCCGATAGCAAGGGAAACTTGGTCATCACTTACTAAAACGGTGCAAGAACGAGTTTCGGCAGACACTTGAATATTCTTTACTTTTGCTGGCGAAAGCGCACGGGCAATAAAAGTTGCTGGGTCGTCAGAAAAATTAATAACGTCAATATTCTCGTTAGAAAGTTCACGAACAATCGCATGAATACGAATCCCTTTCATGCCGACACATGCGCCAACAGGATCAATACGGTCATCAAATGACTGTACGGCTACTTTTGCGCGCTCACCGGGTTCACGGGCAATAGCTTTAATTTCAATCAAGCGATCGTAAATTTCGGGAATTTCAATCTCAAAAAGCTTTGCCAAAAATGCATTATCAGCGCGTGAGACAATAATATCGGGTCCACTGCCGGAAGTTGTTTGCTTACGTACTTCTTTGATAATGGCACGAATCGGCTCATTTTTTCGATAACGCTCGCGCGGGATTTGTTCTTCACGCGGAAGGCGCATTTCTACATTATTGTGCATAACGAAGACATCGGAACGACGCACATGGTGGACTTCACCGACAATAATTTCACCAATTTTATCGGCAAAATAGGCATTGATATTATCGCGCTCTACATCACGAATACGCTGATTTAGTGTTTGTCCGGCGGTATTGACAAGGCGACGACCAAAATTTTCCGCAATATTGTCAAGGGTGATTTCCTCCAAAAATTCATCACCAATATCATATTGTTCAACACCCTGATTTGCTTCTTCTTGTGCTATTTCCAGTACAGTATCCTCGACATTTTCGACTACAGTCAAGATGCGATAAATTTCAATATCGCCTTTATCCATATTTACAACAATATCAAACTGGGCGCGCTCGCCATATTTTTTGCGAACCAGCATTGAGAGTGTTTCTTTGATAATCGTTTGAAGTGTTTCGCGGTCAATACCGCGATCACGTGCCATTTCTGCAAATGCTTCAACGATAACGCTTTTGTCAAATTTGGGTTTTACTTTCCGTGCCATTGGTGAATGATTGAGAAATAACGAATGAAGAATTACGATGTTGAAGGATGCAGGGGCTAGATTTATCAATACAATCTAAAGCCTACTGAAATCGTCAATATACCGATGTTATACGTATTATTTACGTGCCTTCCATCGGAGATAATCGTATAAATAGTTTCTGAGAAAAGAAGGCAATAACAGAAGATTATAATTCCAACTCGACAGCCGCCCGTTGAATTGTGTTGAACGGAATGATGACGGGAAAGATTGGTTCTGCTTCTTCGGCACTCGGTTGACCTTTACCGTTGCCAGAGGTCTTTTTGTCGGAAGAAGAAGATGGTTTGCGATTTATGGGGCGAGATTTTCCGCCTTTTCCGGGATGTTCAAGCGTTACAGTATCGCTATCTGTAGCACTTAAGCGCCCTTTGAGGGTACTGCCGTCTTGAAAATTTATAACAAGAAGCCGCCCTATATTGCGGGGATATTGCCAGCGATGCACAAGTGGTCGTTCAACACCGGGCGAGGAAACATCCAATCTGTAAGCTCCGGGAAATGCCTTAGTTGATTCCAGCATTTCGCCAATACTATCTGATATATTGCCACATTCGTCGAGGGAAATTCCTTCGGGCTTATCTACATATATTTCAACAATTCGGCGTTCTTTACTGCCTCGAAGTTCTAAGGCGATAAGATATGCGCCGTGCTGTTCACAGATTTCGGCAATTGCTGGTTGTAGTATGTTTTGGTCTTGCTTGGAAACAAGAATGGGCAACACCTTGCCTTCAGCGGGGTGGGCTTTTTTATTGTGCGATTTCTTACCACTCATACAGTCTTGTGAGACGGTCTATTGAGACTGTCCGAAAGTGTCATAGCTTCAAAATAGCTTTAGAAGCATGTTTGCATGCCAGACAAAAAGATACAAAAAATGGGCTTTTCTTTGGAAAGCCCATAGCAACAAGCGTTGATTTGAACAAGCCACTAAATTAGTGAAAAAACGTATCTTTTCCAAAAAATTTCAGCATTGTTGGTGTATGTGCAGCATCGAGGTATACTTTCCTGCTGCTTAAGGTGGGGAATTTATGAGAATTGTAACAAATGTTTGTGCGAGTGCTATGTCGTGTTTATCTTTGCTACGCTTCTGCAACCCACAAGATTTTCAGTTTTTTCGGTATAGAACGATTATATTATGATGCAGCTTTTTAATGCGTATTATGCAAGCGTTCTTTATATCCGCAGCCATCGGTTTTGGATAGCGTTTCTTTTTGTTGCAGCCGGTATAATTGCTGGTGATATTGCTGCACAGATAGTATTGTCGTATATTACATTGCCTATCAGTACTGAAGTGCTGCACGATATGTCTTTTGCGCCTGAAGTATGGTTAGGAGTGGTAAGTATGATTATTGGTACCTTGGTGGTGATTATTACGATTGCTTCTCAGGTCGTACCACGTATGATTGATGTATATATGAATGATTGGAGGAGTTTGCTATATGCGTGGTTGCTTGTATTGTCATCATTACACGCTATTATAGTGGTAAAATTATCGGTCATTCGCCCCTCAAGTAGTCTCTTCAATACATTCATTCTTCTTCCTCTGGCGCTTGTTTTGACATTTCCGTATATCTACTACATTTTGGCAATGACAAAACCGTCGACAATTATTCGGAAAATTTATTACGAAAATTTGATTTTGTTACGCGGGTTAGCATCTCCCAGTTTGAGACGTTGGCTTCGCTTACGAGAAAATACCTCTCTGACGCAAGAAGAGTTATTTCGGTATTTGAATCAATTAGATAATATCCTCTATTTTGTTTCATTTAAGGAGCTTCAGGCACAGATTGTTATCAATATCAGTGCTATTCTGCGAGAATATCTCAAAGTCAAGCAGTTATTACATCCTGATTTTTTCAAATTAAGCCACCAAGTTGCCACAGATATTTCTTTTCAAACACTCGAGGTACAGTTTAAGGAAATAGAAGAAACGCAAACCTTCTACGAGCTCAAGTGTCTCCGTATTTTGGGCGATGCATACAATAAATTTTTATACGAAAATTCCTTCGATTTAGCTTCTTTATGTGGTTCTGAACTTAATCTGATTGCTGAAACGGCGATGGAATACGGTGATGATGCGCTTATGGAATACATGCTGGTGCGCTTCAACACGATGATGCGTTCGGCATTTAAACACGGTGTATCACAGCAAGAAGCACGGAATCTCTACAACCTTGCGTTTCATTACAGTACATATATTAAGCAGTTGGCGCTTAATGACCGTCAAGATACGGTGAAAAAAGCAATGCGATATTTGAAAATGTATGGTTCGGAGATTTTTCGCAACAGTCAAACTCAGCAAATCCTTGCATTTATCAATGATGTATTTACTTTCGAGATGAAGGAAGTGCTTGTGTTAATTTCAGAACTTGGCTGGGAGCGTGATTTACAGCGTCTTTTGCTTTGTGAACTTCTTGAGATGGACGACCTTATCGTTAAAGATGCTAATGCACCACACGATTCTGCCTTTAACTCCGGTGTCCGTACTCTACAGGCAGGATTGGCGTTGTTTTATATTTCTCAACAAGACTACGAATTAGCAGCCATGGTTGTGGATGATATTGCTGATGATATTCAGGGAATTGATCCAATGAAAGCTGCCGGTATGGTGGATGTTATTTGCAAGCGTATTGAAAGTGCTGAACCTACGTTCTGGGAAGATACCGACCGTGGAAATAATAATATTTATTATACCCCACACAAAGCACAAATTGGCGAGTTACAGTTTATGCTCTTAGAAAAAATTGAGATTTAATGTACTTTCGAGCAATACAGCAATGTTCTTCAAGCACCGTTACACATTCGCTAACGGTGCTTGCTTGTTTATGCCTGTATTTATGTGGTTTTGTGTCTTATTTATGGATTGAACCGCACCGAACAGCCGACAGTACAAAAATGTTCCTTATCATAGTTTATCTCCATAGTGCATGGGGAGTACTTCTATTGGTATTGCTTCGATATTATCATACTCCTATTGTGCAAAGTCCACAGTGGTTTGCCTTGGTATTTATTTGTTCACGTTTTATGGTGTTGCCTATGCAGCCATGGCTTTCGGATGATGTCTGGCGATATTTCTGGGACGGTGTATTGTTTGCTAAGGGCGTTAATCCCTACCATTACACACCGAATGCAACCGAACTGGCACTATTTCGCAGTACACATTCAGAATTATACGCATTGTTGGATTACCGAAACTATTCCACAATTTATCCGCCAGTGGCTCAGTATGTTTTTGCCCTTAGTATAAAGATTGGTGAAGTTTGGGGTACGTCAATACAAGAAAAATTATTGGCGTGGAAAAGTATCCTAATCGTCTCAGAAGGTATTGGACTATGGTATACTTGGAAAGCACAAAGTGCGTTAAAGCAAGATTTGATATGGCTTTGGGTGTACTGCTGTTTGCCGATGACGGCGGTGGAGGTTAGTGGGCAAGCGCATGTGGACGGATTATTGCTTGCGCCTCTAGGGTGGCTCATCTGGCTGACTGTGCGTGGCAAATATCGCTTCACTGTGGTACCTATTGCTTTATTAGGTGCAATAAAAATTGTGCCCATAGTTTGTGCTTTGCCCCTGGGCGTATTGTCAGGAAATGAAAGTATGTCGACAAGATTCTGTCAGACAAGATTTTATGTAGTACTAGCCGCGTTAACGTTTATTTTATGGTTGCCCTTGTTTTCTAACTATGAAATATGGCGTATCTACTGGCATCACGCTTCATTAATGACATCTGCATTCCAGTTTAATGGTGGGGTATATTATGCGTTGTGTTATGTCTGTGAAGCTATGCAAATAAAGAATTTTTGGCTTTTTACGCCCATGCTTTTGTCGATTATTCGATTTTGTGCTGTGTTGGTCGTAGGTGTTATCGGCGTATATATACTAAAAAATCGTTATCATGCCGTTGTGCATATACTATCTGTTTTTTCTATTGCTCTGCTTGTGTCTGCGAAAGTGCATACATGGTATTTTTTACCGTTATTGCTTTTCAATGGAGTAGTTGGTTGGAAATGGCTGTATTTGTTGGCTTTAGGCTCAATGTTGAGTTACAGTTATTACGCGTGTTATCCAAATCAAGAGCAATACGGTGTAGAGCTAGCTGTTTGGGGAATTGCTTTTTGTGTTGGAATAAGTGAAATGTGGTATTACCGCCACGCATTGCAACAAAATGCGAGATAAAATATCACACCGGCATTTCTGACCTTGAAGTCCGAAAATGAATTTTTGATGAATCCACTATGAAGAAAGTAGCATTGTAGCTCATAAATTCTTCCCATCATTGACTTTGATGGCTAAAGTTTGTATATTTCTTTTCCATAAAAAAAGTGAGTAGTCAACATTTTGGCTTTCAAAGTATTCTGCTTGAGTATATTACCCGAAATTGTTGAAACAGCATTTTTATGATAGATACCAAAGCGAAGTTCAGAGAGCGCTTTGTAGTTATTTTTTCACAATGAAGAGAGTAGTGTATGAATTTCGTACCGAATAATGATATTAATGCCGATAAGGTGTTGATATTTGATACAACGCTCCGCGATGGCGAGCAATCTCCAGGAGCTTCGATGACGAGTGTGGAGAAACTCGAAATTGCCCGTCAATTGGCGGTTTTAGGGGTAGATATTATTGAAGCAGGTTTCCCTGCCGCTTCACCTGATGATTTAGAGGCTGTACGACGTATTGCCATTGAAGTTGGTAATCCTGCACCAGGGGAGAATCACTCTTCGCACATTCCGATTGTTGCTGGATTAGCACGGGCAACAAAAGGTGACATTGATAAATGTTGGCAAGCAGTCCGTCATGCTGCAAAGCCGCGTATCCATACGTTTCTGGCAACAAGTGATATCCATTTGCAATATAAACTAATGATGACCCGGGAACAGGTGATTGATAAAGTGCGGGAGATGGTCAGTTATGCTGTCGCGCATTTTACGAATGCGGGTCTGAAGCCTGATGTTGAATTTTCGCCGGAAGATGCTGGACGTTCTGACAAAGAGTTCTTGGTACAAGTCCTGAAAGTAGCTATTGAAGCGGGTGCTACGACATTGAATATCCCCGATACTGTTGGGTACTGTACACCCGAAGAATATGGTTTTTTGATTTCCTACCTACGCGAAGAAACACCCGGAGCGAAAAAAGTTATTTTCTCCACGCACTGCCACAATGATTTGGGCTTGGCGACTGCAAACACACTTGCCGGAGTGCGTCATGGAGCGCGTCAGGTGGAAGTTACGATAAACGGCATTGGTGAACGTGCCGGAAATACCTCGTTGGAAGAAGTCGTCATGGCAATTCAAACCCGCGCTGCACAGTATGGTACATTCACAGGCATTAATACACAGCATATTGCCCGCACTTCACAAATGGTCTCGCATTATACCGGTTTGAACATCCAATTTAACAAAGCCATTGTTGGAGCAAATGCCTTTGCGCATGAAGCGGGAATCCACCAAGACGGTATGCTCAAAAACTGGCAAACCTATGAAATTATGAAACCGGAAGTAGTTGGTTGGACGGCTTCTCGTCTTGTTTTAGGTAAACATTCTGGTCGTCACGCCTTCAAAATGCGCCTGAAAGAAATGGGGTATCCGCTTCATGATGAAGAACTTGACAAGGCTTTTGCCCGTTTCAAACAGCTTGCCGATAAGAAGAAAACCATTACGGATGCGGATTTAGAGGCTATTGTTTCGGATGAGCTATATCAACCGCGTGAGTTTTTTACGTTGGAAGATATGCAGGTTATCTGTGGTAAAACGGGTATGCCAACGGCAACAGTTTGTTTGCGCGATCCGGCGGGGCGTAAAACCACTGTCGCTGCGCTTGGCTCGGGTCCGATAGATGCAGCGTTTAAGGCAATTGACGATATTGTCAAAACGCCGTGTAATCTGCTCGAATTTGCTGTTCATGCAATTACCGAAGGTATGGACGCACTGGGTGAAGTTACGGTACGCTTGGAAACTATCGAAGAAACACCACGTACGTTCGGCGGTCATGGTGCAGATTTAGATATTATTGTCGCTTCAGCAAAGGCGTATTTGTCGGCTATTAACCGAATGTTGGCTGCGCAGGGCACAAACAAACAAGATACAATCTCGGCATTGGAGTTGAAGGCTGCATAAAAATCAGTTAATAGAATATTCCCCGATGCGCCGTTTTATGGGATGTATCGGGGATTTTTGTTCCCTGCTCTGGTTTGGTGTTGAAGAATTTACTATCTTCTTTTTGCAACGATTTGTTGCGTAAAAAAATGAGTTGTACTTTTCGAGAGTATTGAACGATGAAAACACTTCCCTTTACAGCAATTATTGAGCGCGACGGTAATATGTTTGTTTCGCTTTGCCCTGAATTAGATATTGCTTCTCAAGGTTATACCATTGAAGAGGCTCGTCAGAACTTGCGTGAAGCGGTGGAGTTGTTCTTGGAGTGTGCTCGGAAACTGAGATTGCCGAGCGTTTATGACAAGAAGTCTATGTAACTCGCATGGAGGCTGAGTTTGCCTAAGTTGAAGGTTTTATCGGGAAGCGAATGTTGTGCATTATTGGCTTTGCACGGTTTTGAGGAAGTTAAGCAAAAGGGAAGCCATATTATTATGCAAAAGCGCGCAGAATCAAGAACTATTCCTGTTCCAAACCATAAAGAATTGAAACCGTGTACTTGAACATCAATTATTCGCCAATCGGGTTTGGATAAGAGCATTTTTCAGAATCCATAAATATATTTTTATCAATCATTTATAGAAAATAAGTTTGAGCATAATTTCACAAGAAATTTTCATCCCGCGTCTGGAAGCTGTTAAAGCGGCAGAACTTGCTATGCGAGGTGTAGTGAGGCAGACAGCCTTAGAACAAAGCGCCAATTTATCAGATGAATTTGGTGCCAATGTTTTTTTGAAGCGTGAAGATTTGCAAATTGTTCGCTCCTACAAAATTCGCGGCGCTTACAACAAAATTTCCAGTTTGCCGGCTGATGTTCTAGCGCGTGGCGTGGTTTGTGCTTCTGCCGGTAATCACGCACAGGGCGTTGCATTGTCTTGTCAGAAACTACGCATATACGGAAAAATTTTTATGCCTGCACCAACGCCCCAACAAAAAGTCCGCCAAGTCAAGATGTTTGGCAAAGAATTTGTTGAGGTGATATTAATAGGTGATACCTTCGATGATGCGTACAAGGAAGCTGTTCAAGACTGCACAACCAACGGCAAAACCTTTATTCATCCCTTCGACGACCCGAAAATTATTGAAGGACAAGCAACGGTCGGCTTAGAAATTCTTGATGATGCCGAAGCGCCGATAGATTATATTTTTATTCCCGTCGGCGGTGGCGGCTTGTCTGCTGGTGTTTCGAGTGTTTTCAAAACACTCTCTCCGCGTACGAAAATCATCGGTGTAGAGCCACTCGGCGCTCCGGCGATGTATGAATCCCGCAAAAACGGCGTAAATACGACGTTGGAGAAAATTGATAAATTTGTGGATGGCGCAGCCGTCAAGCGCGTCGGTGATTTGACATTTGCTATTTGTCGAGAGTTTCTGGACGATGTTGTGCTTGTTCCCGAAGGACAGATTTGTACGCGCATTCTCAGGCTCTATAACGAAGAAGCGATTGTCGTCGAACCCGCAGGAGCGCTCTCTATCACGGCTTTAGAGCATTACCGCGAGGAAATTCGCGGGAAAAATGTGGTTTGTATCGTGAGCGGAAGCAACAACGACATCACCAGAACGGAAGACATCAAAGAGCGTTCTATGCTCTATGAAGGGCTGAAGCACTACTTTATTGTAAGTTTTCCCCAGCGAGCTGGCGCTTTGCGTGAATTTTTATCAGAAATTTTGGGTCCTACGGATGATATCGCATATTTCCAGTATTCTAAAAAAAACAGTCGTGAACGCGGTCCGGCAGTGGTGGGGTTAGAATTACAACGGAAAGAGGATTTTGATGCACTTATAGAGCGCATGAAATCTCGTAACATTAAGTATGAGTATTTGAACGATAGACCAGATTTATTGCAATATATGGTTTAAGATATATTGAGGCGAGAATAGAGAAAAGCATACAAGCAAGTTTTTTCAATCTTTTCTGTCTGTTGAGAGCATCACACCAGATAATATTTTCATTTTGTTTAACATTCCGAAAGAGCAAAGCCATGGTACCGATACTTTCTCTTGGCACATTCATTCGGGCAGTTCATGATACAGAACGGACACGATTTGAAGTTTTAAGTGGTTTGAAAGCGATTCGTACGAATTTTCATCACAATAAAATTTATCCTGACCTTAGTACACTTGTTGAGCTTTTTGAGGGTCTGCAATCTATTAGCGAGAGTGCTGATAATCTTCGCGCAAAGGCTCATCGCAGCGTGAAAGATGTTAATTTGGAAGAACGAAAAGTGATTTATAACGAAACTCCAATTTCCGATAATGATTTCGAGCAAATACGTGATCTTATAGCGTGGGCATTACCGCTTATTCAGGACGCTATAGAAGAAGGGAAAACAATGTTTGAGTTTGTTGATGAAAATTTGTCGTTGGAAGTTGTTGGTATTTTGCCTTCGTACTTGGAAGAAGGGTATTTTTTTGTTCCTGACAACACGCTGTCCGTACTGCATTTGCTGAAATTTGAAGTGTCGATCTTTGCTGGTGCAAACGAAAAATATCGCAGTTTGAAAACCTCTATTGTCAAGACGTTACGTCAAAGCCCGATTATGCAGCCTATTCAAAGTATTAAGCTTGATTTGGTGCGAGAGTTTCCCGCGTTGCCCAATCCTGCCACGTATTCGTTTGACACAGATTTGGAGTTCCCGTTTCAAGAAACCATCCTCCCTGTGGCAAAGCGTCGTTTGCTTCGACACTTATACTCGTAGCTAATGAGCGCTGAATTTCTTCGTTCTCCGAATTTTATCTGAAAAAAACGTCATTTTGAAACAACAATAATGTAGATTGCTTTTCTTTCGCGATAATTTTCATTCTACTTTTTTCTCGATTATGGTTCAATGTCTTTTGTTCACGCGTCACAGTTCCCTGCGGTTTGTGTTCTTGTGGGGGGTATGTATGACGTGTATTTCGAGTTGGCAAATCAATGGTGTTCAGGCACAATCCGTAAAAGGAACGTCATCAAAATCAAAAGAAGTACCGAAAGCAAAAGCAAAAGATGAATCTGTTGTTACTCCTAATGCAGTTTTCAGCAATAAATTTCCTGCTCTTCCTATTACTACCGCAACGCTGCGTCAAGATGCACCCAAACTTGTGGTCGTCATGTCGTTTGACCAGATGCGAGGTGATTACCCAAACCGTTGGGGGAATCTTTGGTCACAGCAGGGGTTTAATCGGATTATACGGCAAGGTGCATACTTCCCTCAGTGTTACTTTAACCATGCTTCTAATATTACTGCTCCTGGTCATTCGGTGCATTTGACGGGTGTTTACCCTTGGAAATCGGGTATTGTCTCAAATGACTTTTTTGATCGCTTGGCAGGGCGCAAACTTTATTGTGTACAAGATACCGTCAATAAGACATTCGGTATGTCGAAGGCTGATGAATGGTGTTCACCTATCAATCTGCAGGTTCCTACACTGGGTGACTATCTCAAAACTATTTCACCTAAAAGTCGCGTTGTTGGTATTTCACAAAAAGACCGTGCGGCAATTTTGATGTCAGGGCATCGTGCGGATGCTGCGTATTGGTTTGAGTACGAGGCGGGTGGCTATACAACCTCACAGTATTATTTCAAAGAACTTCCGGCGTGGCTGAAAAAATGGAACGAAAAAAATCATTTCCGTGATTACTCAGGAAAAGTATGGAACGCCGAAGTCAACGAAGATTTTGCTCTACCAGATACAGCTCGGTGGGAAGGCAATTTCGGTCGGTTGCGCAGTGTTTTTCCTCATACAGTAACAAATATGATAACGACTGGAACGATAGATTCGTACAGTTCTAATTTCCTTGTTATGCCGCAATCGGTTGAGCATTTTTTCAAGTTTGCCAAGGCTGTTTTCAAAGAGGAAAAAATAGCACAAGACAATATTACGGATATTTTTTGCATGAGTATTTCTGCGACAGATTATTGTGGGCATGCTTTTGGACCGGACAGCCGAGAAGTGCAGGAAATGTACGTTCAAGTGGATAAAATGATGGTAAATTGGATTGACTTTTTAGATGAAACAGTCGGGCGGAAAAATTATACACTCGTTATTACCTCCGATCATGGTGTAGCACCTGTTCCTGAATATACCCGTTACAAAACTCCCGGAGCAGATGCTGGACGAATAAAAGCGTTAGATTTGATTGAGGCGATTGAAGGCTATATGCACCAGACATTTCCCGCTGGAGCGACGTTGAAATGGACAGATTATTACGAAACACCCTCGCTTTTTGTCAATCAACAAGCCTTAGAAATTGTCTCCACCACACCCTTTGGAACGAATCCTGCACCAAGTAGGGAGGCAATTATTGACTCGCTAGCAGCATTTTTAACACGTATGCCTGGTGTTGGAATAGTGTTAACTGCAAAGCAGTTGGAGGAAAATCGCTGCCCCGAATATCTTTCTCCGTGGCAGTTTGCTTTGGTGAAGAATGATTATTTCCCGCAGCGCACAGGAGAAATCATGTTTTATCCCGCGAAATTTTGGGTTACTGGAAGTGCAACTGCCACACACGGAACACCACATGATTACGACCGTCATTCGCCACTCATGTTTATGGGTGTGGGTGTGAAGCCCGGTTATTATCGTGATGCGAAAGTTTCTCCTTCCGATATTGCCCCTTCATTGGCACAGATTTTAGGCATTACAATGCAAAATCTTGATGGTAAGGTTCTTCCTTGGAAGTAAATTTGGCTCGTTTGTTATATAACATTGTTGTTTGCATATTTTTTTTTGAAACAATGAATCAGTCGTCTCGTAGTACAACAGCATATTCTATGCTGTTCCTTCTTCTATGCTTCTTCCAACTTCCCGTTCCTGTATTGACGCAAAGTATGCCATTGTTAGCTCAATCAGGTACTGCTGGTAACATCCCATCCTCAAGCATAAACAGGCAAAGAGCAGCGTCGCAAACACGCACATTTATTGAAATGATGAATTTTACTCAAGTTCAAACGTTGATGCAACCCAATGCTGATACAGTACGGGTTATCAATTTTTGGGCAACAAGTTGCCGTCCTTGTATTGAAGAAATGCCGGATTTTGACCGTTTACATAGGGAGTATTCGACCCCCCAAGCTGGTACAAAATCATTGCAGGTAGTCTTTGTTAGTCTTGATTTTAAGCGCGATGTCGAATCAATCGTCATTCCATTTGTGAAAAAACGAGGTTTTGCCGCACGATGTGTTTTTCTGGGTGCGCCGAAAAGTGCAGAAATTGATGCTGTTGATGCTTCCTGGACGGGTTCAATGCCCGCAACGTTGATTATCGGAACAAAGCCCGGACAGCGAATGTTTTATGAACGCAAAATACCGTACGAAGAATTGAAAGATTTTGTAAAGACATATTTATTTCCGTAATTTTGTGGTCTTTTTGTTCAACTGTTCTATTCCCCTAACGCCATGAAAAATATACTTGCTGTCGCGCTCTTGATAGTTGCCTCAGCATTCCATGCTTCGCTTCACGCTGCCGATGGTTACAAAGTCGGTGATGTCGCGCGGGACTTTAACTTGAAAAATGTTGATGGGAAAATGATTTCTCTGAAAAGCTATCCCGATGCCAAAGGGGTGATTGTCGTTTTTACCTGCAATCACTGTCCCTACGCCAAAGCGTATGAAAGCCGAATTATTGACCTTCACAAAACGTTTGTTGCCAAAGGTTATCCGGTAATTGCTATCAATCCGAACGACCCTGTTGCTTATCCCGAAGATTCGTTTGAGAATATGGTCAAGCGCTCCAAGGAAAAATCCTATCCTTTTGCCTATGTTTTGGATGAAACTCAAGAAATCGCCAAAACGTATGGTGCGACCAAAACACCTCATGTTTTTCTACTGAAAAAAAATGCGGATAAATATGAAGTTGCCTATATCGGCGCGATAGACGATAACAGCGAAAGCGCTTCGGCGGTCAAAGAAAAGCACGTCGAAAAGGCGATAGAGGCAATCACCAAAGGAAGTACCGCCTATACGACGACAACTAAAGCAGTTGGCTGTTCTATTAAGTGGAAAAAGTAGAACGTTGCTGTCCCATGACCTATGACTTTTGGTCATAGCATCTTTTGACTTTCGGTGACTATTTTTTTCTGAAGAAAAGAACTATTTTTGCTGTGTGGAAAACTCTCTCCACATTCAAAATGCAGAGAATAACAATATTGATGCAGTTAATCAAACCACTTTTTACTATCAAAGGTATAATTATGTTGAAACGTTTTTCTACGCTGTTTGCGTTTCTGTTTGCTATTTCGGTAGCAAGTAGCTGGGCGCAGACTTTTACCTATAATACAGGTACGACCTGGCAGACTGCCGCCGGTTGGACCGCTGCTATGGGCGCTACGGGTTTTCCCGGTCAAGCATCTAACAATGGTGATGTTACCATTGCTCCTGTAGCAGCACTGCCTTTTGGTGACGCACCCCCGGCATTTCCGATTTCTTCGCTGACAGTGAGTGGTACATCTATTGTAACAATGGGTGTTGGTACGCTTACTGTAACCGGAAACTTTAATCTGGCTGCCGGTGCGACATTGAACATTCCTGCTAGTGCTACGCTTGTAGTTAATGGTAGTTCCACAATTAGTGGTACTCTTGTACTCCAAGCTGCTACAAGCCGCGTCATTTTCAACGGTCCTGTTACACAATCCGGCGCTGGGGTTATTAATGCTGTGAATATGTCCACTGTCCAGCTCGGTGTTGGTGTGGGTAATATTTCCGGTACACTTTTCCAAAATCCGTTTTTGGGAACAATCCAAACAGGTGGTGCACTCAACCTTACGTCAAATTTGACGATGGGTGCTACGGGTGTGTTGAATCTCGTTGGTACAACAACCTTAAATGCTGGTGTAACCCTTACAGTGAATAATACTGGTGCCGGCGCAATTACCGGTGCAGGAAATTTGCAAGGAGCCTCAGCAAATTCTACCGTCAATCTTGCAACAGGTCCGACTGCTATTCAAGGTACATGGTTTGCTAATCCTTACAATGGTACATTGATTACACCAACAGCTGCTTCAACACTTGCCGGTACGTTAACCATTGGTGCGTCGGGTATTTTGAATCTTGGTGCCGGTGGTCTTGGTCCGGCTGGAGGAGGTACGAACCTTATCTTAAATAACACAGGTGCTAATTCTTTGACAGGCACAGGTACACTCAATGTAACGGCTAACCTGACCGTAACGCTTGGTCCCGGTTTTAACGGTAGCACACTGAACGGCGACAGATTTGCTGTTCCGGTATTGGGTACCATCAATACAGGTGGTAATTTAACGGCAACTTCTGCTGGCGCACTCATATTACGCTTTGACAATGGTAGTGTTTTTAATGTAACTGGAACCTTAACAATCGCTGCCGGAAAAACAATATCTATTAACAACACAACAGCAGGTGCATTGCCTGGCACTGGTACGTTTGCAGCAACGGATAATACCTCAATAATGAGTTTTGCCGCTGGCGCAAATGCTGGTATCATCTCCGGTGCTATTTTCTCCAATCCTTGGAACGGTCGAATTCAGACGCTGGGTGCGCTGCAATTAGGTACAACATTAAATACAGACGGTACTTCGGTACTGAGTGCCGGTCCCAATGCTATTTTTGATTTGGGCGGTGATTTAACGGTAAACGATAGTTTGTTCCTTGGTTGTACACAAAGTGCAGCCTTGGCTTTCCAAGGCGGTGCAGGACGTATTGTAGCGCGAAATAATGCTAATACTCCCGCCCCTGCCGGAGGTAGTGTGACTATTGGTGCCAATACGTTTGCGGGCTTTTTTCCTGCAGCGCGTTTAGGTACAGGTACAGCCTGGGCTGCTGGCAGTATTTTTGTTGCGGGTTCGTCTGCGCTTGGTGTTAATTACACCTTTCAAAACAATGCGTTCCTTTTCTTGGGTAGTGGCGCTGTATTGCAAGTAGCATCAAGTGTTACAGCAACATTAGATGGTCGTGTGTTTGGTGGAAGCACGCTAAATTCACCGAACTGGTCAGGTCGTATCAATGGTCAGGACAACACTGCTATTGTTTCACTGACCGCGAACTTCCGAGATGCTGCTAATACAACAAACCTTCCCGGTGCAATGTTTGGTAATCTCAACTTTGATGGTAATTTGACTATAGGGCAAGCTCGCACCCTTTCTGGTAGCTTACGTATGGGGGCAAACTCTATTTATACCACAGGTGGATTTGCAACAACAGTTAATACGCCTGATACGTTATACTTTAACCAAACAGCTGCTGCTGGCCTTGCTGGTGCTGGTACATTTATTGGCACTGGTACGTTGAACTTTGGAGCAAATGCACTGGGTGCTACGTTCCCAACGGCTGCTGTTCCTTCTGGTGCTGCACCGGCAAACTTTGGTGGTCGCATTATCTTGGGTGACGGAGTGAACTTTGCTGCGAACTATAATGTACAAAACTCTACATTATTGCAATTGAACGGTAATACACAAGTCAATGCAGGCATAATTTTGACCATTACTAATAACGCTGCAAATACTCTTTCCGGTACGGGTCGTTTGACAGCACAAGCTGCCAATAGCGAAGTAAACTTTGCTGCTGGTGCAAACGGTGGCACAGTTCCTGGGGCAAACTTCGCAAGTCCGTATATCGGTCGCATTGTTACCGGTGGTGCTATGAATCTGACAGGAAGCCTAAATATGGGTGCAAGTGCGGTATTGTCATTAGCAGGTAATTTAACATTGGCTAATACCTCTGTTGTAACACTCGGTATGACAGCTGCACCTGGGACCTCACTTCCAGGCGCAGGTTTGTTAGTTGGTCAACCTTCCGGTGCAAACGTTCCAGAAATTATTTTGGCAAGTGGTGCATTGGGTGGTCAAGTACCGATTCCTGGAGACATTGTTACCGGCGCAGCAGCTGGTGAGTTTGGTGGTCGTTTGAGTGTAGGTACAGGCTATGCAATTACAGCCAACACAACCATTAATCAGCCGGCAATTTTGAACGTTCAAACCGGTGCACAACTTTTGGTCAATGCAGGGGTAACTTTGAACTTGAATACTACTAGTACGCCTGCAACCGGTCCCGGCACAGGTGTTATTCAAGGACAGGATAATACAGCGATTATTGCTCCGGCTAATGGTTATAACGGTTCTACATTCCCGGGTGCTTCGTTGGCGAACCCATTCGCAGGTCAGTTGATCATCCCGACCAACGGTTTGAATTTGTCAGGTAATCTCACTATGGGTGTTGCAAGCATCCTTTTGATGAACGGAAATCTTAACGTTAATCCGGGTACAACGCTTACACTTAATGGTGGTAACAATTCGTTGCAAAGCGGTGGTGGACTGTTGAATGGTGGCAACGCGCAAGCGGTTGTTGCTCTAGGTGCAGCATTTAATGGTGGTTCAATTCCTGCTAATCGCTTTACCAATCCGTTCAATGGTACATTGACAACCGCAGGTCCGATGACCTTAGTCGGTGCAATGACCTTTGGTGCTTCTTCAGCACTGACACTTGGCGGTAATTTGACTGTCCCGGCTTCAACGATACTCCAATTAAATATGACCGGTGCTAATACCTTGACAGGTACTGGACGTTTTGTTGCAGCAGCAGCAAGTTCAACCGTTGCCCTTGGTACAAACTTCAACAATGCTGTTATTCCGGGCGCAAACTTTACAGATTTCAACGGTCTTGTAACGATGGTTTCGACCCTCAGTCTTGGTAGTTCATTAACACTTGGTTCAACGGGTGTGCTGGATATTGGTGGTGGTATTAACCGCCTAGTTCTTGGTAATTCGGGTGCGAATTTATCTCTTGCAAACCCTATTCGTAACACATCCGCTACGGCGTTTGTTGTTACGAATGGTGACGGTGGTTTGGTGTTCAATAACCCGGCTTTGACCTCGTTCTTCTATCCGATTGGCTCGACAACAAACAGCTATACCCCGCTTTCGTTAAGCAATGGTGGTACGGCTGATGTCTTTACGGTACGTGTTCGTCCAGGTATTACCAATAGTCCGACAACCTTCCCGAATTTTGTCAACGTTGAGTGGGTAATTACCCAAGGTGGTGCCGGTACCCGTCCGTTACGTCTTGCTCCGCAGTGGGCAACGGCAAATCAACAAGGATCAAATTTCAACACAAATGCTGTTGGCGTTGGTCTCTTTTTGAATAATGCTTATGTGCAGTCGGCAACTGGTGCAGCTATTTCGGTTGGCAGTGGTCTTTTCACATCAGGTAACGGTAATTTTACCGCAACCTTCAGCAGTACGCCGCTTGTTGCGTATTCGCAAGTAATTTTGCCACCTCCAACAGTTATTCAGCCTGTTATTAGCGGTATCACTCCGCAAACATTCCCCGTGAGCAATGATCCGTTTACCGTCCAGTTTACCGGTACAAATCTTCTCGGTATTCGTACAATTACTGCTCGTAATTTGAATAGCAATGCTCAAGTTACAGGGACTATTGTCAACCAAGTTGGCTCGCTTTTAACCGTTAGTTTCCCGGGTATCGTTCGTGGTATTGCTGGCACGGTGCAAGTAAGTATGACGAATGCTACTGTTCCAGGCTTTACAACAGCGAATTTGACCATTACACCGATTTCTAGTCCGACATTAACGGCAGTGACACCTTCAACGACAGCTTCTGGTAATGCTTATACTGTTACGCTCACCGGTACGGGATTCTTATCTCAGTCTATCTTCACGGTGAATAATGCAGCAGTACGCTTGATGAATGCAACAACTGCAACATCGGTTTCGTTGGAAATTCCTGCTGCGCTTAATCGCACATCAAACACATTGACATTTGCTGTTCGCAATACCGATAACCAAACGGCAAGCATCGCGTACACTATTGGTCAGTCAGCACGCCCGAACATTACGAACATTGCTCCTCGCGCAGTATTTGCTGGCTCCAGCGATCTGACAATCAATGTTGAAGGTAGTGGTTTCTTTGGAAACGGCTTTATCACTGCATTGTTTAACACTGTACAAATACCGGTGAATGTCGTGAGCTCTACTCGCTTAACTTTGACCGTTCCGGCAAATCTTTTGACACAAGTTGGTTTCCCATCTATCCTCATTAGCAATTCCGATGCTCAGTCTATTGGTTATGTCTTTACCATTCTTGAGCGTGCGCCGCTCGGACCAACTCCGGTATTGACCAGTTTTACACCTTCGACAACAACAGCAAGTGGTCGTGCGTTCAGCGTTGTGTTGAATGGCAGCAACTTCAGTCCTAATGCTCTTGTTACTGTTCGTGGTAACGTCGTTACGCCAGTAAGCGGCGATACAAACCGTTATGTCGTTGAAGTTCCTGCAAACCTGAATACAGCTGAACCATTAGATATTGTTATTCAAAATCCCGACTTGCAGTTTGTTCGTGCAAGTATTCAAATTGGCACACGTCTTCCTGCTCCGGTTTTAAATAGCATCACGCCTTTGACAACTGAAGCAACTACAACGCCCCGCGCATTTACCATTACGGTAAGTGGTAGCAATTTCACAACTAACGCTACTGTTCTTTTGAACGGTCGTCCGTTGCAAATTGTATCGCAAAGCGCAACTTCGATTGTTGCTATTGTTGCTTCTAACAGACCGCCGGATGTAAACTTCAATCCTGCTGAAAACAGAGTTGTTGTGTTAAATGGTGATGGTCAGGCAAGCTCCGCTGCAGTTTTGATTGTCACAACCGGTGTTTCAGTTCTTGATAACACACTTCCGGGTTTCAGCGTTTATCCAAGCCCTGTGCATGATGTGATGACCATTCACGGTGGTTTCGAGCGTTCGTCGAATGTTGTTATTTCAATTAATAACATTCTTGGTCAGCGTGTTGTTAGCTTTACTGATGAGCAAGTTTCAGGTGCATACAGCCGTCAATTGAATGTATCGAACCTGCCTGTTGGTAGCTATATCGTTGAAATTACCGATGGCGCACGTCGCTTCGTCCAAAAAGTTATTAAATACTAATTTGTTTGGTTGACATGCTTTCATTAAAGAAAGCAGAAGAATCAAGCAAAAACGTAAAATAACGTTTGATACAACGGCAGTTCCGCGTATTTTTGCGGACTGCCGTTTGTATTTTGCGGCAAAACAATAATCACGTGCAAAACGAGTATTTCTTATTTCTTATTTCTCAAGAGAAAGACTATGCAACAAGTAACCTTGGATACGATTGTATCGTTAGCAAAGCGGCGAGGCTTTGTGTTTCAATCGTCAGAAATTTATGGTGGCTTAAATGGCTGCTGGGATTACGGTCCGCTCGGCGTGGAACTGCTACGGAATCTCAAAGATGCGTGGTGGAAGGCGATGACATATCGTGATGATATTGAAGGTGTGGACGCTGCAATTCTTATGCACCCTCGTGTATGGGAAGCAAGTGGGCACGTAGCAAATTTCACCGACCCAATGATTGATAATAAAACCAGCAAAGCCCGCTACCGTGCGGATAACTTGATTGAAGATTATATTGCAAAGTTGGAGAAAAACGGCAAGACCGACCGTGCGAAAGCAGTAGTTGAACGCCTTGCAGCTGCACGCGAGCCTGAGGATTTTTATCAAATTATCATTGATGAAGAAATTACCGACCCGGTTGGAGGCTCAAAAGATTGGACTCCGGTTCGATATTTTAACCTAATGTTCAAAACCTTTGTTGGTCCGGTTGAGGATACGAACAGCGTTGTCTATTTGCGTCCCGAAACAGCGCAAGGTATTTTTGTCAACTTTCGGAATGTCTTGGATTCTGCTCGCCAAAAAGTGCCATTTGGTATTGCACAAATTGGGAAAGCATTTCGCAATGAAATTAACACCAAGTATTTTCTTTTCCGTACGCGCGAATTTGAGCAAATGGAAATGCAGTATTTCATTAAGCCCGGCACGCATCCAGAACAGTTTGAATACTGGCGCGATCAGCGTTTTCAATGGTTCTTGGATTTAGGTATGACTGGCGATGTCATTCGCTTTAAGCCGCATGATAAACTCGCGCATTATGCCGCTGCCGCCGTAGATATTGAATTCAAGTTTCCGTTTGGGTGGGGCGAAATTGAGGGGATTCATTCACGGACAGATTTCGATTTAACTAAGCACGAAGAGTATTCCAGCAAAAAATTGGAGTTTATTGATACGGCGACTAAAGAGCGATTTGTTCCGTATGTCATTGAAACTTCTATTGGAGCTTCCCGTTCTTTCATGGCGTTTTTATGCCATGCCTATAATGTTGAAAATGTCGGAGGTGCCGATGGTGATGATGCAGAGCGCACGGTACTGAAATTTCATCCGAAACTTGCTCCGGTGAAAGCGGCTGTCCTACCTCTTGTAAAAAAAGACGGTATGCCTGAATTCGCTGATAAACTCTACCGCGATTTACAAAAGTCGTTTAATGTGCAGTATGATGAATCGGCTGCTGTTGGTCGTCGGTACCGCCGTCAGGATGAAATTGGTACGCCGTTTTGTATTACCGTGGACGGTGATTCACTTCAAGATAACACCGTAACCATTCGTGAACGTGATTCAATGCAGCAAGTTCGCGTTGCGGCTGATAAAGTGAAAGAGTATATTGTTAAAGCGCTGCTCTAATTCTTGGTGTACAGTACGTCGAAGAAATATTCAGATGCGAGAATTCGGATTATACACTAAGTAGTTCGGATTATACACTAAGTAGTTCGGATTCTCGCTTTTTTTAGTCTATTTGTGCTTTACCGGAGCGAATTTTGAAATACTCGTAGATGATATTGCAGAGTGCTATATGTGTTAGACCATAGCCAAAATCTTCGATCGGAATAGTAATAATGCGGAAATCAAGTTGATATGCTGCGGCATAGATAAGAAGAGGTCTGGCAGTGAGATACATGTTGAAAACAAAAGTAAAGCCGATAACACTTGCCAAAAAAATATATGTACGTGTTTGTAACAAGGTATTAGTGCGGAGTTGCCGATCTAAAAATGCAATGATGCCAAATGCAATCAAGACTAAGCCTGTATATTCTTTTCCGGTTTGAAAGATAAGAACACCGATAGGAAGAAGCGCAAACATTCCCGCACGAACCCATTCTAATTCACGTTTCATAGTGTTTTTCACAATAAGTTTCAACACTTCGCGTACAAACAAACAAGCATAGGGAACGGTGATAAAAAAAAGCCATTCTTCAATAGGAAGTTTGAGTAATCGAAAATCCAGCATATATGGTGTATTGAAGTACCAATGCCGATTTGTCACGGCTGAATCCCAAAGTACATAGACGATTAATGAGCCGACAATTCCAAAGAATGCTTCTCGCCAAAACTGACGAAAATTGATGGTCTTTTCAAAACTATATGCGAGCGGTCCTGCAATGACAATGAGGTTAAAAAGCAGATACTCAAATTTCATAATGACTGTATATTTTCGAGAAATTGGAAATTTCTTTTGCAACCACATGGCGCTGAAAAGAAGAAGTTATTTTGATTCAAAGACGCACGGCGAAGCATTTGATTACGTCTATAAAAAAGTTTTTTTCTTATCATACCTAAGGGAAAAATACTTGACATTTTTGAAAAAATAGCTTATTTTTGTATTCTATACATTTGCCACTTTAGCTCAGCGGTAGAGCAACGGTTTTGTAAACCGTCGGTCGTTGGTTCAAGTCCGACAAGTGGCTCGAAAAGTAAGCAAATAAAGTCGCTTTTTTGTCACTATTCAGGCAAAAAGCGATTTTTTTTTGATATAACATCATGTATAAACGTTGAGATATTTCAATTTCAGTGGGATATTATTAAGGTTCTGGATACAAATAAATTAAAGTGGAAATCAATCTCGCTTCACGATATATCAATAATTTAGAGAGAAATTGTACTTCAATCTTTCACTATCCACAATCTTATCATCACTTCATTGCAGTTGTTTGCGTATTTGCTTCTTATCAATACATACAAAGTTTGAACTAGTACCAATGGATATCAGACTCATTTTGTTAAGAAGGTGTTATTTCCTTTGACATAGATAGGGAAAAATGTGTAATTTTGTTGCTTCAAATTTTGTTGTTCTATTCTGAGGAAATCTCTCATGTCGAAAAAGAAAGCTGTCTCTTCCACGAGAAAACAGCAACGCTCAGCGGGTGTCCAATGGAATTTTCCGCTTTCCAAAGCGAATTTCCTGTATTTTGGGATTGCACTTGGTGTGATTATTATAGGGTATGTTTTTATGGCAACTGGCATCACATCCGACCCACAAAAATATCTTGAAACGTGGGCTAATTCGCTGGCAATTGTTGTTGCGCCGACGCTCTTGGTTATTGCCTATTGTGTATTGATTCCTCTTGCGATTATGAAACGTGAAAAACAGGTTGTGATAAGTGAAGAAGTGAAATAGTATATCATGCTGTGATGTTTTTCACGGCTAAAAAACAACAAGCAATATCTTCTGTCTGTCTGAAGATATTGCTTGTTGTTTTTAATTGGAGTGACTGTTTATACTTTTATGCAATATCTAGCCACGACCGCACTTTGTCTTGAGTTTGATTTTGCCATGACAAATGATCAAACTCATTCTTTTGTGGGTTATAGCGATACTCTTTGCTCCATTGCTTATGGTGTTGTGCCAGATCACGAATTGCTTGGATAACAAAATCACATTCATCATCTGTCATGGTTGGGTGGGCAGAAAAGCGTATCCAGCCTGGTTTGTCTGACGAGTCGCCAGCATCAATTTTGCAGGTGATAGAATGAGAATGATTGTACGAAACATTCAACAAATAATGACCGTAGGTTCCTGCGCATGAACAGCCGCCACGAGTTTGAATCCCAAAGCGGTCATTTAGCAATTTTACACCCAGATTGTAGTGCATTCCTTCAATAAAAAATGAAAAAACTCCGATGCGCTCACGGTTTTGTGCTGCCAAAAGATGAAGATTCGGAATATTTTCAAGTGCAGAGAATATCCGTTGTACTAACATTTCTTCTCGCTCACGAATTGCATGGACACCAATGGACTCTTTCAGTTTTATTGCTAACGCGGCTTTAATTGTTTGTAAAAATGCTGGTGTCCCACCGTCTTCACGCGCTTCAATATCATCAATATACCGATGCTCTCCCCAAGGATTTGTCCATGTCACTGTACCACCTCCGGGTTGGTCGGGAACACGTAAAGTGTAGAGTGCTTTATTAAAAATTAGCACACCCGGAGTGCCGGGTCCACCCAAGAATTTATGCGGTGAAAAAAAAATGGCATCCAAACGTTCTTGTGGGTCTTCGGGGTGCATGATGATAGAAAGATACGGAGCAGAGCAGGCAAAATCAACAAAACACCACCCACCCGCTTCGTGCATACGGCGTGCAATTGTATGGTACGGCGTAATAATACCAGTAACATTCGAGCAAGATGTGATAGATGCAATTTTGACTGGACGCGAAGCATAACGTTCTAAGAGTTCATCTAAATGCGCTATATCGACTAAACCTTGTTCATCGGGGCGAATAATTTCCACTTGACAAATCGTTTCCAGCCACGAAGTTTGATTAGAATGATGTTCCATATGAGTAAGAAATACTACCGGTCGTACGCTTTCTGGAACCGAACAGTACGGCTGTAATTGTTCAGGAATTTTCAAACCTAGTATTCTCTGGAGTTTAGCAAGTGCGGCGGTCATACCTGAACCAACCATCAGCAGCGCATCGTTTGGAGAAGCCCCGACGTGTTCTTTGATAATTCGCTGTGCTTCGTGGTACGCAAGTGTCATTGCCGTACCGGTGGCTGTTGTTTCTGTGTGGGTGTTTGCGACTAATGGACCAAATTTTTCGACTAATACTCGTTCAATCGGTTCATATAAGCGACCACTGGCTATCCAATCCGCATACACAATGCGTTTTTGTCCGTACGGTGTTTCGATAACATCATTGTAGCCAATAATCTTTGTACAAATATCGGAAAATCTTGTTGAAGAGCTGTGGGAACAAGAAGATTGCATAACGATATGCCCCAAAAAAAGATTGCGAAGAGAATGAATCAAGAACATCAATCTACAATTTTTCTCACAAAGAGAAAAGTCAAAGCATACATTTGGTGTAGCAACAGAGGAATAAATATACTACGGAATAGAATTGTTCGGCATCAGAATTACGTCAAGGGTATTATTTTGTACGGCAGGCTTAAGGCACGGATATTTCTGCAAATGTTTTCATCGCCGTATTTGGAATGCCTGGTAAACCTACTTCTAGGGATTTACCAGATGTTTCCAGCAATCTACCGGCAATTATCGTATGTTCAAACATTCCCCACAGTGTTATTGTTTCTTGTACTGCTTGTTCAAAAAGGTCTGCAAGTGTTGTGGTGTAATGTTCGCCTGACACGGGATGGTAGTATTGAAAAGGGTGTCGACTTGCAGGTATGCCCCAGCGTGACTGCCGTGTGTATCGCAAGCCAAGATATGAGCGTGTTTCAGCAGAAATAATCGTCCGAACAAGCGATGGCACTGCGTATTCGATAGTATCCAAAAAAGCATTTGGCACAAAAGCCCTCATTAACAGACGAAGCCATGCAAGAGTTTTGTAGCCTTCTTCGTAATCCTTTGCTCGAATATTCATGCCTGCATTGTACTGTGTCTGAGCCACATGCTGAAGTATGCTTTGTAGCTCTAGCCTGTGCAGGGAAATATCATTGAGCAAAGAAAATTCATGCACTCTTCGATGATATGTCTTACAAAAGGTTAGGTCTATAGCAGCTTCTAGTGAGCGGTGATGTTCCCATGCTTGAAAAGATGTTTGGTTTTTTAAGCAGTTTCCTGATACATAGTAGATGTACGGATGAAAAATTACATCAGCACAATAATGTGTTGTTGCACCAAAAAGAAAAGCTGTAAATGCCTCACGGTGCTGAAGACTATCTGTATTTGGGGTGTCAATACCTGAGGCAATTATACGTAAAAGAGCAAACGTATCTTCACCATTTGTTCCATGTAAGGCATTAGCAATATCAGAACAGCGACGGATATTGGCACTACCGGAGCGAACATAGTACAGTACGTCGTGGATGATTGCTCCTAAGCGTACCATACCGATATAGCGCATCAATATTGATGATTTTGTACGGTCTGTCAAGCGTTCCGCCGCTTTTTCAGCAATAAGCCAATGCGTTATTTCTTTGGGCATACGAGAAACCTCTCTGCGCCAGAGTATATTGGCGCTCTGTTCAATATTTATCTAAACTCTAAACAGTGATAGATTGTTGCTATCAATAAGACATAAATGCGTTTGTCAGAGAGGGCATTTGGTGTGGATTGTTGACGATATATTGTTCTATTGTGAAGATGATGTATGATTCTCATCATTCTATTCAAGCCAAATTGCATAAGTATTCAGCTGCTGCCCAACCAGATAATGCGGCATCTTCAATGCGCGTAAGAAGCGGTGTTGTTTCTGCAAATCCGTCTCCTGCCAGCACTAAAGGAAGCGGAGAATGTTGTGCGTGAAAAAATAATGCCGGATATGGTTCAATAACACGACTATACCGCCATCTGTGTAATGAATACGCTTGTATCGTAGTCGGAGAAAAATAGTTACCTATCTCAGCAAAAAGTAATGTTATAAGGTCTTCTTCTTTGGTTTCCCAATGCTTTTGCGCAAATTGGGGACTTGTGTGGACGGTAATCGTTGGTATATCTGTTATTACGCCTTTCTCTCGATTATCTGCTATCCACGTAATTACTGAGTCGTCTTCAAACTTCATCGTGCTTGTGCTAATCTGAGACGAATACTCATCGTGTAATGCCAGCATTAATGCAATACAGGGAGTATATTGTACAGCAGATAACCTCTGATATTCCTCTTCTACAAGAGCCTTTTCTGGTAGTGTGTCTAGCAGCATGAGTGCTTGGGGAATTGGCGCAGTTATCAACAGCGCATCAGCACTAAATGTTTCCGCATCTGTATAAACCGTCCATAATTCCCCATTATGTTTGAGCATCGTAGCACGTTTGTTGAGATGTGTATTTATGCCTGTGGCAAGATATTTTGCGACAGAGGTCATGCCTTCGGGAGCAATGTATCGAGTATGATTTGTTAGATGTTTTTTGTGTAAGGCGTTTTCCCATGGCTGCACGATATTTTTTGTGGTCATTTCGCTTATAAGTGCCTCAAATCTGGGTGAATATGCCGTTATATATTGTGCTCCATGGTCTGCTTTACCTGAACGCTCATCAACAGAAAGTCGGCGTGTCGCTATACGCCCGCCAAGACCACGCCCTTTGTCTAGGATTGTGACATTAAATCCATACCGCAGGAGATCTTGAGCTGCGAGTAAGCCTGTAATACCGGCTCCGATAATGAGAACTGATTTCATGTAAAGTTCGGTAAGACGTGAATTCAAGAATGTTAGGCTTCTTCTAAGGGAGAAAGAATTTTCTGACCATTGGCATCATATTTGTAAAAACCCTCACCCGTTTTTCTGCCAAACAACCCCGCATCAACATATTCTTTTTGGAGCAAAGCAGGGGCAAAGCGCGGTTCACGGAAGTATTGTTCCCACACCGAAAGTGTTACCGCAAAATTCACATCTATCCCAATTAAATCTACTAATTCAAATGGTCCCATTTTGAAGCCGGCAGAACGCATAAGGGCATCTACTTGTGGAATGGAAGCGCCGCCTTCCGTTACAATCCGCATCGCTTCCAAATAATAATTCCGCGCAACACGATTCACAATAAAACCCGGTACGTCTTTAGCTTCTACAGCCGATTTACCAAGTTTTTCCGCAAAACTGGTTAGTGCATTGATTGTTGCCGAAGCAGTCTTCATTCCGCATATTACTTCAACCAGTTTCATAATGTGAGCAGGATTAAAAAAGTGTAATCCTGCGAAGCGTTCGGGGTGACGCAGTGTAGAGGCGAGAGATGTAATCGAAATGGACGAGGTATTGGAAGCAATCAAGGCATTAGTCGGCAAGATACGTTCTAATTCCTGATACAATTGTTGTTTAACTTCTGTCTGTTCAATAATTGCTTCAATAACGATATTACAAAAACGTAGGTCTGTTAAATTGGTTGAAATAGTTAGTCTCTTGAGTGCTTCTGCGCGGGCTTCTGTATGAATAATCCCCTTTTGTTCTGCTTTGAGCAGTGTATCGTGAATAAATTGGCGTGCTTTTTCCCGTGCTGTATCAAACGTATCATATAACACCACGTTTAACCCTGCTTGTAAACAGGTTTGAGCAATACCTGCTCCCATCGTTCCGGCACCGCATATTCCGATAGTCATTGAAATTCCTTGAAGAAATAGAATGAAAACAAATTTGAACAGTCAGCAATAGCTAGACACATAGAATAGAATGATATTTTTGTTGTTGGGGAAATTATCCCGTAACAATCACAACATTGTCCTTTACTTGTGCCTCAGGTACATCTTGGAGTATCTCATCAACAGTGTTATTATGTTCTGCAACAATAGCAATGACAGTCATATCATCATGTTGAGGCATGCCTTCGGCAAATTCCGAGACGCGACGAACAACTTCACCCACAACGAAGCGTGCCTCAGGATTTTTTTGCATGAGTACACCGTGTAAAGGCTCAATACCGAACTCTTCTTGCTGCGCATTCATTGCTTCATTGACACCATCGGTGAAAAGCAAGCAAACATCTTTGTGAGCCATTGGAATACGAATTTCCTCAAGGAAATTACGGAATTTTGACGGTTCAACCAAGGCAACTCCTACTCCACGCGGTTGTAAAAGGTGTATTTTTCCATTGCGTGATACAGCAATTGGTGTATGCCCAGCACGAGCAATAATAAGTTCACTCTTTTCTTCATCAATTGCCACAGCGGTCATGGCAATATAGGAGCCGCGTTCCAAGCTTCCTTTCAATGCAGCATTGATGCGGCAAAGCGCATCCGCAGGCGATTCGCTTTCTCCCGCTACTGCCAATACCACACCTTTGAGTTCTGCCATGTAAAACGCAGCCGAAATACCTTTACCGGAGACATCACCGATGATAACACAATTCATGCCGTTTTTAAGTTTGACATAATCGTAATAATCACCGCCAACTTCTAAAGCGGGTGAAGCATAAGCAGCAATATCAAATTTGGTCAATGCCGGGTGCTGCTTGGGTAAAAGTTTATGCTGCATTTCACGGGCAAGCATCATTTCTCGTTTGAAACGCTCTTGCTCTAATGAATTTTCAAACAAGCGGACGTTTTCAATTGCAATACTGATATTGTTAGCAAATGCAGCAAGCAAGGAAATATCTTCTGTCTCAAAGATAAATTTATCCCGATGCGCTGCAAAGAGCGTTCCAATACGTCGATTATCCAATGTCAATGGCACGGCAATCAGTGATTGCGCAAAGTCTTTCGCGTAGGGATAAATTGGAGCAAAGGCGATTTCTTCATCTAGAGCTTCAAGGTGAATAGCCTGCGCTCCTTGCTGCGCCAAAACAGACCGCAAAACACCATCTTTGTACAGAATTTGTAATTCTTGCTCGGAAATTTTGAGTTGAGCAGCAATTTTCATCGTTTTGGTTTCGCTGTCTTCTAATTCCACCCATGAAGCCGTTGCGCCGCAAACATCACGTATCATTGTCGTTACAATTCCTAAAAGTCGCTCCAAATCGTACACTTGAGAAATAGTTCGACTCAAATACGCCAATGAACGAACTTCGTTGATTTTTCTATCCACAACAGCTGCTGTTGGCAAAGCCAAACCCAAAGAGAAGCTAATCCGTAAAAAGAAAATGGTTGAAAGCAGCGCCGAAAACATAGCGAAATTTTGCGCTCCCGGAAGAAGATTCTCCATAAACAGGACAAATTGCTCGTTGCTTTCTTGTCGAATCATAAGCGCAATAGAAATACCCATCGCAACGGCAGCAATACCGAAGGCTTTCCATTTTTGGTCTTTGCTAAACGACGAAATCCAGGAGATGCGCGAAGAGGAAATAAGGAGGAGCATCGCTAAAACAGCTAGCCCCACAACACTGATAACTTGTGTATCAATTTTTGTAACAACCGAAAAAACTCGCGTTACTACAAGAAGTATGCCGATAACCAGAGCAATAATGCGGAATTGAGCGGTAAAAGTTGTTCTGCGAATTTGAATAAGCACATCCAGCCATTGTAATTGCCGGACAATCATTGCTACAAATACCAGCGCGGAGACTGACACATAAAACCGCGCAAAAAGGTCTTCGCTTGGTCGAACGCGGTCTCCTGCTAAAACCGAAACAGCAAGCATTGCTGCGGTTGAGACAATAATAAACATACCGCCTTGGCGCAACTCTGCAAAAGGCTTTGCCGCTGAAACGATTTGCTGGTCATCGCTGTCACGGTGAATAGGAAACGTTGTGGCAAAAAGCCCTCCAAAAAGTGCGGCAAGGGTAATTTTCAGAAGAGTTGTAAATCCCAGCGAGATATTATGGAGCAAGGAGCCTTCTTGCGCCAGAAAAGCATTATCCACAAACGCCATCGCGGCAGCACATATTAATGTTGCCGCCAATGCGCCCCAGTACTTGTATGCGCTGATTTTTCCCGTCAGACGTTGTAAATATTTTTTCATTGTTGCTATCGTTATTACCTCAAAACATACTCTGTTTTGCGTACATTATGTTACCCGAAAAGGTGTTCGTAAATGAACAGTTGTCCGCAACTGAACACTTACTACGAATGCCCAAAGATAAAGTTACTTGCCTCTCACGGAAAAAGCAACATCAATCGTATATTTTTGCGAAAAAACCCGTTGTATAGCTTTTTTGTTAGCACTACAACGGGTTTTCTGACAGCATGAATCGCAAAATTTAATTCATGGGAACAAACACTGATTGAGCTACCATCGTTACTGTTTTTTGGTCACCTTTGATTTTCTCTATTTCTTCTTTGCTTTTCCCCGCATCTTCAGCATAATGACGCGCGTCCGCTTCTTTCAAAACTTCTTCTTTCACAAGACCTTCAGCAATAATTGTTTTTCCGGCGAGGTCTTTTGGCATAAAAAAGCCATAATCTTTGAAGGTTACGCGAATAGAGTTATTGCCGTCGGTCAGCATCATCCAACAGCCTTTTTTCTGACATACCTCCGTAACTTTGGCGCTCACGCGGACAAGTTTTTCATTGGAAGGTGTTTTGATTGCTTCAGTAAGAGCAAGAGGCGTAGCAGTGGATTGTACAGAATCTCCGTATGCTTTGTATTGCGGCGCTTGTGGTTTTGTTTCTGGTGTTTGCGTTGTTTGTTGTGCTTCTTTCGGGGCTTCTTGTTTTGCGCAACCGAAAAACGATACAGAGCAGAACGTCACGAGAAACAGGGAGTTCAAGAAAAGACGACGATTCATAACGTATGTAGGAATGATGATGAAATAAATGTTGATAGACTTCGGTATAAATGATGCAAACCCAAGGCTGTGCAACTATACTTTGCGCTTAAAATCACGACTCTCGATATTAAATTTTTTCATCCATTGATGTAATGTCTCACGACTGATACCAATTTGTGCAGCTGCCTTGCTCACATTACCGTTTGTTTCTGTCAGTGTGCTGATAACCCGTTGCTTCTTTAACTCATCTTCATCTGCCTTCAAATTTCCGCTCCCCACTGTCAAGGATTGAGGCGCACTTGAGGACGTAGAATGTCCCACAAAAGACTCGTTACTCATTACGGGAAATGGATTTGGTACAGTTTGTTGCGGTATGCTCGTTGGTTGTGAGTGTGGAGCGATGTAGCGTTGCACTAACGACGGGTCACTTTCGGCTATATCGGCAACTTCCACACGATCACCGGAAGCAGTCTGCAAGACACGTTTGAGCAAATTCGTGAGTTGGCGGACATTCCCATCCCAAGCAAGATCTTGCATATAATCCAGTGCCGAAAGAGCAATAAATTTTTGCTCGCCCATTTTTTGATTGTGCTGTTGCAAGTAGTATTCTACGATAAGCGGAATATCCTCGCGTCGCTCACGAAGCGGCGGTAGGGTAATTTCACACTCGCGTAAACGGTGATAGAGCTGTTCACGGAATTTCTTATCACGAATAGATTCCGGTAAATTGCGGTCTGTGGCTGAAATAATACGCACATTAACCTCTTCTTCCCGCACAGAACCTAAGCGTTTTACCTTTTTGTCTTCAATTGGCAAAAGTAAACTCGGCTGTAATTCCAAAGGCAAATCACCGATTTCATCCAGAAATAGTGTTCCTTGATGTGCCTGTTGAAAAAGCCCGATTTTATCATCAGTCGCGCCTGAAAATGCTCCTTTGGTATGTCCGAAAAGCTCGCTTTGAAAAAGCGACGAAGGAATATTGGGAATATCTACCGTGACAAAATTTCCTTTAACCCGACGGCTGGCAGCGTGAAGCGCTTTGGCAACAATTTTTTTACCTGTGCCTGTTTCACCTGTAATTAACACGGAAAGTTCGGTTTTACCGTATTTCATAATTTTTTCCGCTACATCCATCATCCGTTTACTGCGTCCAATTAAGCCGTTTGCCCGCATAAACTGTAAGGTTTCTTCACCTGCGATGCGTGTGTTTAAGCGCTCCATAGCGGTATAAAGCACTTCTTTCAATTTTTCACGGCTGATGTCGCTTTTGGGAATAAAATTCTCCGCACCAATGCGCGTCGCCTGTACAGCCGCATTGATAGAGCCTGTACCGGAAATCATCACGACGGGAATATGCGGATAGAGCCGCTTTGATTCTGCCAACACATCCAAACCATTGATTTGCGGATGGTTAAAATCTACATCCAGCAGTACCAGAGCAACCTCATTCGAGCGCATACGCAAGTATTCAAGCGCATCGCCGGGCGCATGGACGGCGGCATATTTCCAGCCTTCGGAAGAGATGATGTCGCCGATAGTGGCGCAGTATTCGCGGTTGTCGTCAGCGATGAGAATATTCATAAATTTCAGAGTTGAATGATAGGTTTTGAATGTAAAATAAAATCAATGGCTGCATTCAAAACTCGCTGTTATCCGCCAAACGCCGCAAGCGCAGTATCTATGCGTTTCACACACTCATCTTTGCCCAAAAGTTCCATCGTCTCGAACATACCTGCACCAACCGAGCGCCCTGAAATCATCAGGCGCAGAAGGTTCATAAAAACACCGATTTTAATGCCGGATTCTTTTGCAAACGCCTTCGTTGCTTCTTGGAGCGGGGCGGCTTTCCATTCGGTTGCAGCAAGTTTTTCCGCTAAAGAGCGCATCGGTGCTGCGTGTTCGGGCAGCCAATGTTTTTCTTTGTATTCCGCCTCGTATTCGGTGGGTGCATGGAACATATACGTCGTAAAAGCAGGCACTTCATTGAGTTTGTGAATCCGCTCCCGCACAAGCCCAATAACGCTTGCGAGGTATTCGGGCGTTGTTGTTACGCCGCTTGCTTGCATAGCGGGCATAATATCGCGGGCGAGTTCGTCAAGCGGCTTGGCGCGTAAATACTCGCTGTTCATCCAATCCAATTTTTGAATATCGAAGACGGCTCCGGCTTTATTTACTTTGCTAAGGTCAAAGGTATCAATGAGTTCCTGCATGGAGAAAATTTCGCGGTCGCTGCTTGGATTCCAGCCTAAAAGCGCCACAAAATTTACCAGCGCTTCGTGGAAATACCCTTTATCGCGGTAATCCTCAACAGCAACATCACCCTGACGCTTACTGAGTTTGGTTTTGTCGGGATTGAGCAAGAGCGGCAAATGCGCGAATTTCGGACGCTCCCAGCCCATCGCGTCATAGAGCAAAGCGTGTTTAGGAGTGGAAGGAAGCCACTCTTCACCACGAATGACGTGCGTAATCTTCATCAAATGGTCGTCCACGATGTTGGCAAGGTGATACGTGGGGAAATTATCGGATTTGAGCAGGATTTGGTCGTCCACATCCCGCGCCGGAACTTCAATCGGACCACGCACCAAATCATCAAAACGAACCTCACCTGAAAGCGGCACTTTCATTCGCACCGTCTTCGGGGCATTATCATCCAAAAGCCGCTTTGTTTCTGCCTCGCCGAGTGTGTATTGATTTCGCATTGTGGTACGGTCGTATCTCCACGCAATACCCGCATCCTGCATTCGTTTCCGCATTGCGTCAAGTTCTTCGGGCGTATCGAAGGCGTAATATGCAGCGCCGCGCTCAACAAGTTCTGCTGCGTATTGGCGGTAAAGGTCGAAACGTTCTGATTGCACATAAGGACCGTATTCACCACCTTTTTCGGGGCTTTCGTCAAATTCAATTCCCGCCCAGCGAAGCGTCGTCAAAAGCGCTTCGGCAGCGCCTTCTACCAAACGTGTGCGGTCAGTATCTTCAATCCGCAAGATACAAACGCCGCCATGCCGCTTAGCAAAAAGATAGTTATAGAGTGCAGTGCGCAAGCCGCCTACGTGGAGATAACCTGTCGGTGAGGGTGCAAATCGAACGCGAACCATAGTCTAAAGAATTGAACAAATGAGAAGAAAATAGTAGTCAAGATTGATTATTGTGCCGTACCAAGAATTGCTTTACGGAAATATTCCAGCGTTTTCAAAAGTCCTTCGCGCCTGTTTACACGAGGCTCCCAGCCGAGAATACGCTTTGCTTTTTCGATATTGGGCTGACGAATTTTGGGGTCATCTTCGGGAAGGGGCTTGAAGACAATTTCGCTTTTGCTGCCCGTGATTTCCAGAATTTCTTTTGCCAGTTCCAACATCGTGATTTCATCAGGGTTTCCAATATTCACCGGATCGTTTTCATTGGACATGAGCAAGCGATAAATCCCTTCGACAAGGTCATCAACATAACACACTGAACGTGTCTGACTGCCGTCGCCAAAGACCGTTAAAGGCTCACCGCGAAGCGCCTGCGACATAAATGCGGGAATTGCACGTCCGTCATTGACACGCATACGAGGTCCGTAGGTGTTAAAAATGCGGAGAATCCTTGTATCTACGCCATGATACCGATGATACGCCATTGTCATTGCTTCCGCAAAACGTTTTGCTTCGTCATACACGCCCCGTGAGCCAATTGGATTCACATTGCCCCAATATGTCTCTTCCTGCGGATGAACAAGCGGGTCGCCATAAACTTCGCTTGTGGAAGCGATAAGAAATCGTGCTTTTTTTGCTTTAGCAAGCCCCAACGCCTTGTGTGTGCCGAGTGAGCCGACTTTCAGTGTTTGAATCGGTACTTTCAAATAATCAATCGGCGAAGCAGGTGAGGCAAAATGCAAGATATGGTCAAGTTCTCCGGCGACGTAGATGTATTCGGTAACGTCGTGTTTGACGAATTGAAAATGAGGATTACCAATCAAGTGTGCGATATTATCAGGGCTTCCGGTGATAAAATTATCCATGCAGATAACCTCAAATCCTTCTTTCAAAAAGCGCTCGCAAAGATGCGAACCGAGAAATCCCGCACCACCTGTGATAAGAACTCGTGCCATAGAAAAAGATGAAGTAAAAAAATGGAAGAACAGTATTTATTGCTTTGCCGTATCACTTTATACTAAAGGGACGGTTTTTTCGGGTATTTACACTCGCATGACATTGCGCTTGTACCCGAAAAAGCCACGCTGTTTAATAACTTTGGCGACTTCGGGCGGAACCATTTCTTCCCATGTTGGATCTTGGTTTTTGATTTTTTTCAAGATGTCACGGGAGAAAATATGCAGATACTGTTCGTTGTAATTATCTAATTGCACCAGATAATTGTTATCCACCAAATGTTGGTACAAATGGCGTAGCTCCTGTGCAACGGGCAAATTATCTACCATCACCATTTCTTGCGTTTGAGGGTCGCGTAGCGGATAAATGTACAACTTAACATCAGTTTTGAAGAGCCTTCCGAAGGATTCCAAAATTCCGCCTTCGAGATTGGTGTAGTATTTTGTGTCCAAAATTTCCATAAGGCTTCCGGCTCCCATCGTAATTGCGATGCGCTCTTTGGTACAGCGTGAGAGATAATTCACCAAGCCTTCGTATTCAAAATACTCCGATATAAGCACTGTCATGCCGGAAGCCGCCAAAACATCGGCTCGCGCAAGAAAATCTCGCGGATCAACGTCACCATCACTATCGGTTGTAAGTTTGTGCATGGTCAATTCCATCAGACGTATTATCTGCTTGCCTTGAACGTCAGGCTCCTGTGCAAATTTTTCCGAAGCAGCTTCAAGCATATCAATATTCACAAAGCACACGGGTCGGAAGCTGCCCCGCTCTACAAGCACAGGGCGCTTGTAGAGGACTTCCGAAGGCTGAAGCACTTCACCGTCAGCAGCAAACATCGCGGCTTCACTGAGTCCAAGTTGAACGAGTTTCAAACTCATTAAGCGGTTATCCACATTACGGAACTCAATTCCCGAAAACTCAATCATGTCAATTTCCACACGAGCCGTTGTCAAGCCGTCCAGCAAGGATTCCAAGAGTGCTTCAGGGTCTTGATGCAGGTAGAATGCGCCATAGAGCAGATTTACCCCGACAATACCTAACGCTTCTTGCTGTAAAGCATTTTCGCGGTCAAGCATTCGGACGTGCATGATGATTTGGCTGTCTTCGTCGCGCGGACGTGCTTGATACCGTACTCCCATCCAACCATGACACTCATTTGTACCTTGATAGTTCAGTGCTGAAACGGTGTCGGCAAAGGCAAAAAAGGCTGTGTCATCGCCGCGACTTTCACTCAAACGCTCAAGATTCAAGCGGTGTTCGTATTCGAGCATACTTTCTAAACGCGGACGCGAGACATAGCGTTCACACTCGCCATAAATCGCATCGCTGACCGTCATATCGTAGGCAGAAATACTTTTAGAAATCGTTCCCGCAGCAGCACCGACGCGAAAGAACCAGCGCACAACCTCTTGCCCTGCACCAATTTCGGCAAATGTCCCATACCAACGTGGGTCAAGATTGACACGAAGAGCTTTTTGGTGCGTATTGAGTTTTTCTCGTTCCATAAATCAAGATAAGTTGGTGAAATGTTTGTCGTCTCAACGACCGAATCTTAGAGCATCTCCACAATAACGGCGCTTGCTTCACCGCCACCAATGCAGAGCGTTGCAAGTCCGGTACGCTTACCTGTGCGCTGGAGAGCATGAAGCAGCGTCGTCAAAATCCGTGCGCCGGAAGCACCAATCGGATGACCAAGCGCAATCGCTCCGCCATGAATATTGATTTTTTCACGCGAAACGTTCAAATCTTTTTCCACTGCCATCGGCACAACAGCAAATGCCTCGTTGATTTCGTACAAATCAATGTCGCCTGCATTCATCCCTGCTTTGGCAAGCACTTTTTTTATTGCTCCCACCGGTGCGGTGGTAAACCATTGCGGCTCTTGAGCATGAGAAGCCTGCGCAATAATACGCGCAATCGGCTTTGCACCGAGCGTTTGAGCCTTTTGTGCGGAAGCAATCACTAGGGCTGCTGCTCCATCATTGATAGAACTTGCATTTGCTGCAGTTACTGTGCCGTCTTTGGAAAATGCTGCTTTAAGCGTGGGAATTTTATCGAATTGAGCACGTCCCGGACCTTCGTCGGCTGCAAAGGAGATTGTACCTTTCTTATCGGCAATTTCTACGGCGACGATTTCTTGCGAAAACCAGCCGTTTTTCTGTGCTTCTTGAGCGCGTTTGTAGCTGTTAATGGCAAATTCATCTTGTGCCTCGCGCGAAAAACCATACTCTTTGGCGCACATATCGCCATAAACGCCCATAGAACCTTTATCGTAAGCATCGGTAAGTCCGTCGTACATCATTGAATCAATGATTTCGCCGTTGCCCATACGATAACCGCCACGCGCCTTCGGAAGCAAATAGGGAGCATTTGTCATGGATTCTTGACCGCCTGCCACAACAAGTTCCGCATCACCGGTCAAAATTGCCTGAGCGCCCAGCATGATAGCTTTTAAGCCGCTTCCACACATTTTGTTCATCGTCAGTGCGGGGACGGATTTCGGAATACCTGCGTAAATAGCTGCTTGGCGAGCAGGCGCTTGCCCGACACCGGCAGCGAGAACTTCACCCATAATCACTTCGCTATCGTGTTTGCTGAATTCTTCAGGAGTTAATCCGGCTTTCGCAAGAGCTGATTTAATAGCAACTGCACCGAGTTGCGGAGCGTTTATTGGAGAAAGGGTGCTTTGAAATGCTGCAATCGCTGTACGCGAAGCCGAAAGAATAAGAGGTTTTTCCATGTGAGCGTTTGCCTAAAGCTGTGGTAAAAACAAAAAGTAGTTATGAAAAACACACAAATAACAAATATACGCTTTTTCCGCTTGCTAATTTCAAGCAAAGTTCCCCAAATTATTTCTTTCATTCATTTTCTTGAGTTCTCATTGATACCTCATTCATTCCCATGATTGCACATCGTGCCAAAAGTTTTTGTACAGAATGATATTGAGCTATTTGCACAGACAGGAATGAACTGTGCTTGAAACTATCACAGTTTGATGCTTATTTATCAGACAACATATTTTATTTTTCAGCTTCTATCCCGAACAATTGTCTTCAGGAACTTTTCTCGGCAGAGTGCTGTTTTCAACAATATCGGCAATTCTTCTCTTGTAAAATTGTTTCTCTGTGTTATCTTTTCCTGCAATAATTTTTTGATGGTGTTTTTATGGTACGTAGTTCTACCTATTTCATGCCGTGCGTTTAGCAGCGATAAGCCTTCTCGATACGGCACACTTGTAAAGCCTAGATTTGTTCCAAAGGAGTTACCGTTATGGATTCACCCAATGCTCACAATATGCTCAATAGCCCGTTGATTCCTCAGGGGCAGCAAAATAACGCACGACTTGATGCACATCAGTCGAATATTCATCTCCACAGTACCCTTGCAATTAACACCGAAGAAGCTCCACAAAGACTTCGCGCTAAACTTGGAAAATTGCGGGTTTCTGGCTCGCAGCGTGTTGTGACTTGTCTGATGCGCTGGAATGCCGCAATGCTCTTTTTGGAGCCATTTCCGTTGTATCAATACTTCTAATCGCCTGTTCTGTGTTGTTGTCCGAGTTGTAATTTTGATTCCTATTGTGTACATTTATCTCAGTTTTTATGCCACGTCCTTCAAAACTCAGCACTGAAGCTATTGCTGTTGCACTTGCTGAAAATCCCGCTTGGAAACAGAACGGCAACACGATTGAACGCGAATTCAAAGCTGCGAATTTCGCGTCCGCACTTGGATTTATAAATGCTGTGGGTTTGCTTGCCGAATGCGCCGACCATCATCCCGATATTTTACTGTATGGTTGGAACAAAATTAGAATTACGCTCTCAACTCATGACCAAGGAGGGCTGACAGAACTTGATTTTATGCTGGCTGCAAAGATTGATAGTATCGTCTTTCCATCCTAGGCATGGGAAAGCCCATCATATAGAACATTCTGAGACATCATCATAACAAAGCCGGAGAATATGGCTCTCCGGCTTTGTTTGTTTAGGCTGTCGTAATGCTGAATAGTAATTTACTTAATTGATGTCTTTTCCAGCTTTCAATTTCTCAATACCTGATTGGATATTGCGTTTATTACCGTCATCAGGACCGAGCGTTAATGCCTTTTCTGCGGCTTTAAGTGCCTTGCTGTATTCACCGACAGCAGAGTATCCGCGAGCTAAACCCCATTGCGTAACCCATTCTTTGGGATTGCGCTGGGCATTAAGTTCAAAAATCTTCAGCGCATCTTGTTTCCGTCCTTGCGCTTGCAATGTACGGGCGTACGTGTGCAAATCCATCACTGCGGCGGAAGGTAGAGCAATTGCAAGGTTCATGAGCGAATCAGCGGAGGACTGTTTACCGAGTTTTGCCAGCAAGCCTGCTTTGGTGCTGAATGTGCGGAAATTTTTCTCGCCGATAAAAGCACCGGAAATAGCATAATCTGCCCAGCGCACTGCTTCTTCGAGATTGACATTGTTTTGTAAACAAAACTCTGCCGCTTGCTGCCAATTTTGCCACGAAAAGCCGATTTCTCCTTGCAGTTCTTTGCGCATTTGTGCGACGTAATAGTCATTGATATTGGGAACACTGATAGTGAACGGCACACGCAGATTTTCCCACATCATAGCGCACACGGTACTTGTAGGCTTGCGCTCGGTAAATTCATAGGTGAGCCACTGGCGAAATTCACTTTTTATAGGCTTAATTTTTACCCGCAGAGCGTCTTCTGACTCGCGGTAAAAATAGCTGCCCCATTGCCAAGAATTATTTGACAAAATCAGCGTCCATTCTTGCTGGTCGGGGATAAAGTGAACACCGTATTTACCCGCAGCGACTTTTTTACCTTCAAGCATAACATCGTGCGAAAATTCAATAGTCGTACCTTCGTTTGCTCCACCGCGCCAAGGCATTGGCTCCAACAAGCCAAAATCGGATTTGGGCATACCATACGGAACAAGTTGTCCCCAAATTTTGCCTGTTCTGTCTTCACCACTGGGGCTGGTAACGTTAGGGCTACTGTAATCTACGGTTATTTTTACCAGCCCGATATATTGCGTGACGACTGCATGTTGGTTGTTCCCGCTTGGAGGTGCTGTAAGACGGTACTGTTGAGCAACACCATACTGCGAAGCAATAAGAACGAGAACAAAAGCGCAAGCAATGACAACGCATACACGGCGGAATAGCAAGGATTTCATACGATTCCCTTAAAAACGTGTGAGTAAAAGTAGAAGAAATTCAATGCGTTTATACAGCTTTTTTGCCAAAGAGTTTCATGGCAGGGAGAATTTCATATAGACAAAATGAAGGATATTTTTCGTATTTTTAAGGCTGTTTTACCAATTCTCTCGCATTTTTTTATTTCTTTTTCACCAATGGTACAAATCGAAACATTCCCCAATCCCGCTCCAAATGGTCGGCGCTACACTATTACCCACTCAAACCCTGAATTTACTTCCGTCTGCCCCAAAACTGGCTTACCCGATTTTGGTACAATCACGGTCAAATACGTCCCCGACAAAACGTGTATTGAGTTAAAAGCGCTCAAATACTATTTTTTGGATTTTCGGAATAAAGGCATTTTCTACGAAGCCGTTACCAATCAAATTTTGGATGACCTTGTGGCTGCCTGTGAGCCACTTGAAATGGAGATTATTGCTGAATGGATGCCACGTGGCGGAATTTCATCGGTGATTGTCGCGTCGTACAAAAAGTAAGTATCCATCTCTACTCTGCACACCATGATTACTCGTATTGCAAAAGAATTTCACTGGGAAATGGCTCACCGCCTCCCCTTTCATACGGGCGGCTGTCAAAACGTGCATGGACACTCATACAGATTGTGGGTGGAAATAGAAGGCGAGCCGGATTCTCATGGTATGGTAATGGATTATTTGGATTTGAAAATGATAGTCGAACCCCTCGTTAAGCAGCTTGATCACTCGTTTCTTTGCGACCGAGCGGATGAACTCATGATGCAGTTTTTCCATTCTAATTCGCTCAAAGTGAACTATGTAGATTTTCCGACCACAGCAGAAAATATTGCTGCATATCTTCTGAAGGAAATTACCTTGCGTCTCAAAGAATCCCAAAGTATACCTGTGAAGCGGCTTCGCGTCCGTGTGCAAGAAACAGAGCGTACGTTTGCTGAAGTTTCGCAAGAGTTTTGATTGAGAAAAAGAAGGATCCCCCCAATGCCTGATGAAGAATTTGAACATCTTGATGCTACCACAAATGAAAAATTTGTTGTTGTCGAATCTATACCTAAAGAATCCGCACAAGCAGAATCTTTCAGTGGTGTCGAAGGAAGACCGGAAAGTGATGCGCTCGGTATACATTCTGATGATTCGGTAAAAATCGCGGAAGATAATAGAGCCGAACATACTTCAATAGAAGATATTGTCGGTATTCAAGCATCCCAAACCCCGCCTACAACAACGTTCTATTTACTTCCTGATGTCTTTACTTTAATCCGGTTACCTGTGCAGATTCAGCGTTTACCGGATTTTGTTTGGCAATCATCGTTTTATACAATTTCCCGCAGCCCCGATGAAATTTCTCTAGTGTGCGAAGAACGTCTGGTAGTGCAGAATCTCGATCACTACGGGTTGGGAAATTTTGCCCGTATAGATGGGAATTGGCGTATTTTGCGGCTTGGGGTAATGGATTTGTCGCTTGTGGGAGTTGCGGCAAGATTTGCAAGCGTATTAGCAGAAGCAGAGGTAAACATTAATATTATTTCAACCTACGACACTGATTATGTTCTGGTGAAGCAAGGAAAACTTTCGAGGGCACTTGATGCTTTACGAGAAGCAGGATATACCGTCAATACTCAATTCTAGGGAATAATTCCCACAAACAACAACGTGTAAACGCAGTATTGCTCTAAAAGGACGATCATTCCTTGTATAGCAAATCTGTGTTTACACGCTGCTCCTTATCAACCCAATTTCGTTGGCACTCTGTATAAGTATTTGCTTTATATTTATTTCTATTTGATAATGAATACTACCGGAATACTTACCCAGCACGTAACGGGATGTCCGTTTTGCAGTGCCGGCGTAAAGACCGATTTCATAATTGCTTTTGTTGCTGCTGGATCCAATAAATCCGAATCACTCGCTTCAACAACACTTTTTATCGGCACACCGTTTTTGCCTACCAGCACACGAACTAAGACTTTGCCCTGAATATTCGCCCTGCGAGCAACGTCAGGATATTCCACGCGGCTTTGCAGTTCTTTAATATCTAAATACGGCTCTTTTTCCACTGCCAAAAATTCATACATATCCGGCGTATCCTCGTCATCACGAACTTCGACTTTAATATCGTCTCCAGCTAATCCTAAAAATCCTGCATCAACACCATCACCACCTTTGGTACTTGCCCGCGAAATTTGGTCAATGTTGGCAAACTCTTTAACGTCCGGTGCTACGAGTGCATCCGGTACGGGAACCGGTGTTCCGGCACGAGCCGCTGGACCGTGGTCAGCTGTCGTTGGCGGGGGCGGTGCAACTAGGGGGTCGGCAGTTTGCGATGGTGGTGGTGGCAGTTTCGACAAGACAATTTTTGCAATATTAACGCGGTTATTGATATTGAGACGCTCTCGAACCGATAACCATCCTGCATATCCACCAAGTAATGTGCCTGTAATTACTAATGTTGCTATAAAACCTACTGTGGCAGCTTTTCTGCTAAAGCGTTTCAATTGTACAAAACTGTACGGTTGCCATCCAAAATCCTCGCGTACTCTATCTTCTAAGAACATGATTAATTTCGGGACTTCATGTCCATCTATCATGACCGATATTCCTACATCACTGTATTTTATTGGTTTTTCGGGGGGCGTGGCTTTTTCATGCGCGTATGCCGCGCCGTTCTTATTGCCTGCTAGCATGTCATCTTGTTCAATGACACCGGGTTCGATGAGCGTTTCCATGGTTGCACCTTGTATGGAAAAGAAAAATGAAATTGGGATTTAGATTTAAGACTCTTTTGTCATAATTAACTTAACACTTTTTTCATTCATTGCAAATAAAAATAAACAACTCAAGATTTGAAGCGGTTTGTGGGATATGTCAATCGTGCAAAAAATCAAGCCCTCGTAAAAGAGGGCTTGTTGAGAGGGAGACATAAGCCAAAAACTTAAGTCGCTGTTTCAAGCACTTGTGCGGTTTTACTATTTTTCGGAGCTTGTTCTTCCGTAAAATTACCATTGCCCAAATACTGATTAAACTGCACAGAAACTAATTTTGATACCCCTTCTTCCTGCATGGTTACACCATAGAGCGTGTCGGCGGCTTCCATTGTCAGTTTGTTGTGCGTAATCATAATAAACTGTGTTGTTTCGCTGAACGTGCGAATGAGTTTCACGTAGCGTCCGATGTTTGCATCGTCGAGTGGTGCATCAACTTCATCCAAAATACAGAAAGGACTGGGTTTGACGAGATAAATAGCAAAAAGTAGCGCGATGGCTGTTAATGTTTTTTCACCGCCGGAGAGCATTTCGATAGACGCAGGTCGCTTCCCGCGAGGCTTGGCAATAATTTTAATTGGCGCTTCGAGCGGGTCGCCTTCTTCGATTTGCAAATCTGCCTCGTCGCCTTCCGTGAAGAGCGTTTTGAAAATGTGAATAAAATTCGTGCGGATCCGCTCAAATACGTCGTAGAACTGCTTTTGTGCAGTTTGGTTAATTTCTTGAATTGTTTGTTTCAGCGTATGTTCGGATTCCTGTAAATCTTTGAACTGATTTTCCAAAAATTCCAAGCGGGTGCTTTCGCGGTCGTATTCCTCAGCTGCAAGCGGGTTCACAGTGCCAATACTTTTGATTTGTTCTTTGAGGGATTTTGCTTCGGTCTTCAAGCGTGCAAGGTCAAACTGTGCATCTTCAAAGAGTGTCGCATTGTCGCTGAGAGCTGATTCTTCCAACATTTCAGGCGAGGTGAAGATAGTGAGGTCAATTGCAAATTCTTCCGAAGCCCGATTCCTTGCAGCATCTAGGCGGTTCTGCAAATTAGTATAATCCAACTCACCTTTGTGAAGGCGTGTTGTTATTGCCTCTGCTTCTCGGCGAATGCTGCGTGCTTCCTCGCTTTCGCGTTGGATGCTAAGGCGAATTTCTGCCTGTTCTGCTGCAACTGCGTCGCGAATGGTTTCCGCTTGTGCCGCATTACTTTGCAGTACGGATAACTCTGATTCCATTGTGCTGAAGCGACGTTCGAGATCATCGTGTTCTGCTTGAGCTGCACTGGCTTCTTCCTCAAGTTTATGACTTCGCTCTTCAAGATTTGCAATTTCTGTTTCTAAGCGCTCGACATTTGCGGCTAATGAACGCTGTTCGCTTCGTGCTTCCACCACCTGCATTTCCGCCGCACGCGCTTCCTCTGCTCGACTAGTCAGTTCTTCTTCAACAGCGGCAAGAGCTTGTTGCATTAGTTTCAAATGGTCTTCGGCGGCATGTTTGCGCTGTACGAGTTCTTCTACTTCATTGCCTTGAGCACTTTCGTTGGCTTGGTCTTCTTCCAAAGCACGTGTTTCTGCGGTAAAACGGTCGATGTCCTGTTGCTTCTGTTCAATAACTTCTTCGATAGATTCCAGCTGAAAATGCAATTGCCCGAGTGCCTGCTCGTGCTTACTTTTAGCAGCTTCCGCCTGACGAAGTATATCCGCAAGACGATTAGGATTAAGCTCTTTACGCAATGCTGTTTTTTCTGTGATGGTAGCACGAAGTTCGGCTAATTGCATCTGTAAGGCGCTTATTTCTTGCTTGAGTGCTTCAATTTGTTCTGTGCGCCCTATAGCAGCGCCTTCGGTGGGATTTGTTCCGCCGCCTTTGATGTGTCCATTATTGCGAAATATTGCTCCGTCAGGTGAAACGGCTGCTTCGCAAAGTCCTTGTTCAATAACTTCCCGAGCAGCTTCCGGGTTTTCTGCGCAGACCATTCCTCCGAGTGTATTGCGTAGAACGCTGCGAAGCGCATCACTGCTAACGTTCACAACTTCGCTCAGGTACGGCATGGGAGAAGATGAATGTGGTGCGGTCACAGCCGGAACTCGCTCCAAACAAATAAACGTTGCCTTTCCTTTGTGCGCATTTTTGAGTGCGGCAATCGCAGAAGCGGCTTCCTGTGCGGTCTCCACAATAAAATAATTTGCTGCCTCACCTAAAGCTGATGCCAGTGCCACACGATACCGCTCATCTGTCGATACCGCTTCAGCAAGCGTAATGCGGCGCGAAGGCTGCCATTCCGGTGTTTTCATGAGAAATTGTGCGGTGTCGGCAGTATTGACCAATCCCTGCAAAAATTCGAGTGATGCGGTTTTACGGCTAATCTCTGCTTGTACACTCGCTGAATCCCTCTCCATTGCTGAGATTTCAGATTGTAGTGTTTCGACGGTTTCTTGTGCAATGCGCAGTTCATCTTCGGCACGGCGTACGCGGAGTTCATGCTCCGAGCCAAGCTGTTGTGCAGATTCAAGGTCTCGTTGGGTTATAAGTAATTTTTCTTGCTGCTGCTGCATTGAGCGTTCTGTCTCGCTTTTACGCTCACGAAGGGCGTTCAGAGCAGCAATAGTACGCTCTGAGTTGGCACGGACGGCATTGATTTGATTCAAAAGACTCATGACCGCATCGTTTGCGGCACGAGCATTAGCGCGTGCTGTTTGTGCCTGAGCGTTCATTTCATCAGCAATGGCTTTGAGATTTGCGTGAGCGCTTTCTGCTTGCTCTAGATTGTGTTCGGAAACATCAAGCATAGCTCGGGTTTCTGCCAAGCGAATTTCTGCGTTCGAGATTGCTTCGCGAAGTTCGGCGGCATCTTTTAATGCCCGTTCGCGACTGCGTTCCAATGCAATGAGGCGCTCATTAGCAACAGCTCGCTCCTGTGAAGCCGCCATTTGACGACGCTGCGCTTCGGCAAAAGCAGACTCTGCTGCTTGTAAGCGACTTTGTATCTCGTTTTGCTGCGCTTCCAGTTCCGCTAAGACCGCTTCCGCATTTTGTAATTCTTGTTCATAACGCTCTTTTGCCGCACGTTCGTCAGCGATACCGGCTTCTAGTGGTTGAGCTAAACGCAACAATTGTGCGTATTCGTGCTGAAGTATGACACGATCAACATTATGAAGCTTTCCACCGATTTCTGCCGCTAATTTTGCTTTGGCAGCTTGTCGTGAAAGTGAACGTACAACTTTCTGTACTTCGACAACAATGTCATTGATTCGTGAAAGATCGCTTTGAATGCTCTCTAACTTGCGTTCTGTCTCGCGCCGCCGAGTTTTATATTTTGTAACTCCAGCAGCCTCTTCAAAGAGGCGACGGCGCTCGTCGGTGCGATTGCTGAGAATTGTTTCAATCATTTTGAGTTCAATGACTGAATACGCATCGGGTCCCATGCCTGTATCCATGAACAGGTCGGTAATGTCCCGCAAGCGACATTCCGTACCGTTCAGCAGATACTGACTTTCACCACTTCGGAAAAGGCGACGCGTGATTTTTACGGCGCTGTATTCCGTCGGGAGGACTCCGCGATTATTTTGTACTGTGAGTGAAACTTCCGCCAAACCAAGCGGTCGGCGGTTTTTCGTGCCATTAAAAATAACATCGTGCATCTTGTCGGAGCGCAGTGTAGAAGCCTTTTGTTCACCCAAAACCCAGCGCAGTGCGTCAACAACATTCGTTTTGCCGCAGCCGTTGGGACCGACGATGGCTGTCATACCGGGCGTAAATTTCACAGGAGTTTTAACGGCAAAAGACTTAAAGCCGAAAATTTCAATTTCAGATAAATACATGATTCGTCAAGGGATAGTCAAGTTTTCCGAAACGACGTTTAAAAACGCAGTTACGAAAACGTGAACAGGGAATGGTTGGAAAAGGAGCAGTCGCAATGCTGCTTGCGTTTGCTCGTGGGAAAAACAATAGTTACATAGCAAAAATACGATTTTATCGCGGTTTAGCCATTACTGAAAGCATAGATAATACGGGTATTCCAAGCGACTCATCACCAACAATTTGTACCTTGCTGAAGGCTTGTTTTTGGGAAATTCCCCGCGTAAAGAGTTTCCATGCGGTTTCAGGTGGTAGTGTTACAGTCGTGCGGGGCAATATGGTTGTTTCGGAGGCAAGATTCCAAGAGCTTTTTTCTCGCTTCAAATACCATCTTCCACCGATATCACCATCGATAATGATTTCGATAATTGTTTCCGGTGCTGCTTCCACAGTGCGGTATGTGTGGGGCAGCCCTCTAAGAAAGGTTGCAATGCACGGGTAGAATAATTCTCGTGTCATCAATCGGGATGGCTGCCCTTTCTCACAACCAAGAGCCTCACGGATTTGCTGCTGATGATGCCATTTTTCTGTGTATTCGCGGGCAAGGTGCATCCATTGATAGCTTTGTTCCTCGCCTGCCCATGCAACAGCAAAAGGTGCTGTTGCCCAAGGGTCGGTTGAAGCGTAATAAGTACTTGTTTCTTTGCCGGTTACTTCCAATAGCATTGTCAGAACACGAGGACTGATGCGCTTTGACGCCGTTACCCATTCATGATTGAGTAAATCTAGCCATTCAACTAAACCAGAATACGATTCCAGTGCCTCTGTAGGTGGTTGAACACCGAAATACTTATCGCGTTGGATAGAAAGCACTCTCAGATTGGTGTCCAGCAAATGTGCCGCGATGTCTTTGACCGTCCATGCTCCGGCAAGTGTTGGTGTTATCCAATCATCCTCTTGTAGTGTGCCTAGTAATTCTATTAACAGTGTATCCAGTTTTGCGAATAAGTGCGTAACGGGTATAGGAATCGCTTGAGATTGCATAATTACTTCATATCAAGATTGTCCAAGAACGTTGCTAATCCTTCTGCCGCGAAATAATCAGCATAGGAATCAACGAAAGAACTGTCGTATAAAGTGCCGTTAAAAGTCCGTAACGCAGGAAAAACTGTACGAAATCTATCTCCGTCGGACGAAGATAAAAAAAGTAATAGATGACGTTATGAATCAACGCGGAAAGCATTGTAATCATCGGAAAGCGCAAACTGCCGGTCATTTCGCGCTCGCGGGTCTCCAAATAAAAATATCCTGCCACAAAGACTGCCAAGACTTTCGCCAACGCATTCGAGCCAATCACGTCTGCTGAGACCATATCAAAGAGTAATCCTGCTCCGAAGCCTGCCAGCATTCCAATCATTTGACCTTCGTTGAGCGCTACCCATATTGCCCAAATAAGCATTACATCGGGAACAATACCATCAATGGCTATAAACGGCACGAGAACAACTGTCGCTACTGCTAAAAGCAGCGCTGCAATTGCGTAAGCGATATACCGTAAAACAGGATTGTTCATCAATGCTTCGCGGTCGCTGAATGGCGTTTGAGAGCGAAAAAAATCCAAGATGAGGTTCGAGGTTACAGGTTCAAGGTTATAGTTTTATCACTACTGTGTATTATTCGTCCGAACTGTCTTTTGAGGGTGTTTGACGAAGTTTATTGAGTGAATCGCGTATTGTCTGCCGCTCTGCCTCTTTTGCCGCTTCTTTACTTGCTTCACGGCTCAGACGATTTGCTTCACGAATGGCTTCACGCGCGCGGGTTGAGGTTTCTTTATTAATATCGCCTCTTTTTAAGCGCTTTTCTAATAATTCTTCTACCAGCAAACGCTCCTCATCCGGTGATTGTAAGCCAACAAAGACGTACTCCAGCGAAGAAAAATGAACGGCGGGTTCAACCCTAAGTTTCCAAAACAGTGTTGTCGGTTCGTCTTTTTTTTCAATGATACGTCCAATAGTAATATCTGCTGGATAGCGGCTACTGTAATCCGATGTTACAACAATATCGCCTTCGTGTACATCTTCGGTTTTGGCTACGTTGGTTAAATATAAGTTCGTACCACCTTCCCAAGCAATGATGCCATTGACGCGACTTCGTTCTGTTTTTGCCGCAATGCGTGTGTCTTTGTCTAAAATCGTCTGCACGATAGCGTGATGGAGCGCTGATGAATATACAAAGCCCACGAGTCCTTGGTCGTTAACAATTGGCATACCGGTAAATACGCTGTCCAGCGTTCCGGCATTGAGAGTGAGATAATATCGCGATTTATCCATAATCCGCCCAACAATCCGTGCCGGACGTACCGCATAATCTGATGAATCCCGAAATTGTAGTAGTGCCCGAAAACGCTCATTTTCTGCCGCAGCTCGTCGCATATGAGCAACTTCGCGGCTCAGGCGATAATTTGCTTCGCGTAAGGCGGCATTATCACTCAAAATAGTGAGTGGATTCGGTAGCCATGCCAGAGATTCTTGCAAAAAACCGATTCCGCTTATTAAAATAATCCGAAAGCCCCGCAGTTTTGCGGCATTACCGAAGGTCATCAGCAGAAAACTCATCGCCACAAGTACGCATAAAACAACGTACTCTTTGAAGCGGACGATAAGTTCAAGAATGCGTATCATGATTGAGTTGTCGTGCTGAATGTGGAGAAAATGTGCATAATCATTGCCCTACGGTCTGAAGTGCGCGAAAGCGCGTCAGCGCAAGAATGTTGCGGCTAACGCGCTTTCACTATTTTTCAATCTTTTAATAACGACGATTTTTAATCAATACCGCCGAGTATTCATCAATGTTCTCAAGTACTTTACCTGTACCGCGAACAACCGCCGTAAGCGGGTCTTCGGCAACATGAACAGGCAAGTTCGTTTCCAAACGGATACGTTCATCCAAGCCTTTCAAAAGCGCTCCACCGCCTGTTAGCATGATGCCTCTGTCGAAAATATCGGCAGAAAGTTCTGGCGGCATACGTTCCAAGAGCGTTTTGATAGCACCGACCATTTCCGTAATAGTTGGATTCAGCGCTTGGCGAATATCGGCAGAGCTCACGCGAATCATACGAGGAATACCGGCAACAAGGTCACGCCCTTTGACTTCAATTACCACTTCTTCTGCAAAAGGGACAGCCGAACCAACTTGACATTTAATCATTTCTGCGGTCCGCTCACCAATAAGGATATTGTAATTTTGCTTGAAGTATTGTACGATTGAATCGGTCATTTCGTCACCAGCAACGCGGATAGATTGATGACCAACGATACCAGACAAGGAAATAAGTGCAATTTCAGTTGTACCACCACCAATATCCACAATAAGATTGCCAACGGGTTCTGCAACGTTCAGGTTGATACCAATTGCCGCAGCCATCGGTTCAGAAATAAGATACACTTCTTTTGCTCCAGCGTGTTCAGCGCTATCGCGGACGGCACGCTTTTCCACTTCAGTAATACCGGAGGGAACACAAATAACAACGCGGCGAGCAGGCTGCCATTGCGGGGAAATCTTACGGATGAGAGCCCGAAGCATCCCTTCGGTAATCTCAAAATCGGCAATTACCCCGTCTTGTAAAGGGCGGATTGTTTCAATATCGCGGTGTGTCTTGCCGACCATAGAGCGGGCTTCATGCCCGATAGCGACAATGCGTTTGCTCACGCGGTCAAATGCTACTACGGAGGGTTCATTCAAAACAATGCCTTTTCCTTTTACCCAAATCAGCGTGTTTGCGGTTCCTAAGTCAATTGCAATGTCGTTAGAGAAAATGCCAAGTGCCATAAAAAATGGTTTCGGATGAGTCGTAATGATGCGCTTATTGATGCTTTGCAGAACGTATCGGCATACTGCGCTTAACAAGTTTCCTTGTTATGACGTGCAGCGCAGATGTGTAACGCAATAGCGTTACGCAAACTCGCAAATTGCAGAAAGTATGTAATATATCAAACATTTTTTTGTGAAATACCCTCTTCAAACACAGCAAAAGATAAAACACTTCCAAACACTCAACACTGTACGCGGAAGAGTATCAATTTAAGAGTATCAATTTACCTGTGTCAACTTTGCTTCTGCTGATTGTGCCTGCGTCAATAATGTTTGGACATCCATCATAGGCTTAGTATCGAAGTGAGCAAATCGGACTATTCCTTGTCGTATAACCATGGAAACATGGAGTTCCGTCGTTGTGCCGTCGGTTTCGGGATACACAGCTCCGAGGCTCCGTGCAGAAGCGTTTGTCGGGTCAGAAGCCAGAGTAAAAATTGTCGGGTCAAAAGCATATTTCTTCATCACACCCGCATTCTGTTCCGGTGTGTCCTCGCTGAAAGCAATCACTCGTATATTCTTGGTTTTTAGCGTGTCAGAGAGCTTTTGAAGGGCTAATAATTGTTCAATACAATGCGAACAACCGTAGCCCAAATACCGAATCACAATGACCGATTGCTGTTCTGAAAGAGCCATGACAGAAAAAGGAGCATCGGTAATATCCCGTAACGAGAGCGGCGGAACAGGTTTTCCAGCTATTTTTGCGGCGCATTGCTTATGGTCTTCGCTGGTAGCGTGGTGGTGAGATTCGCCGGCGACAGCTTCGGGTTTTGATGATTTCATAAAAAAAATCATTGCTCCAAGTCCGGTAATGATGAGCATCATTGCTGTTGCAAAGCGTTTGAGGAGGTGTTTAAGCATAACGATATGTACAAAAAAATGGAGCGCCGCGCACAGCGCGACGAACAGAGAATCGGAGAATGCAAAATAAGGTTTCTGTCTATAAAAATTCACGAAAAAGTGCCACGCTTCCCGTATATTTGCGCTTGGAAAAGGAAAAATTTTCCACTCCACAATGTTTCTTCTCATAAAATTTTTGCTTGTCTATTTCTCAACCTTATTCCAAGCCTACTATGATTCACACCATTGACCAACTCGACCTTGCAGGAAAGCGCGTTTTAGTGCGCGTAGATTTTAATGTGCCACAAGATGATACTGGAGCGATTACTGATGATATCCGTATCCGTGAATCATTGCCGACAATTCAAAAAATCGTTTCCGCAGGTGGAAAAGCGATTTTGATGTCGCATCTGGGGCGTCCGAAAGGAAAGGTTAATCCGAAATACTCTCTGAAGCCAGCAGCAGAGCGCCTCGCAGAACTTCTTGGTAAACCTGTCAAAATGGCTCCCGATTGTGTCGGTGATGAAGTAGGAAAAATGGTTGCGCTGATGGAAAATGGCGATGTTACTTTACTTGAAAACGTGCGGTTTTACGCCCAAGAAGAAGAAAATGAAGAAGAATTTTCCCGTAAACTCGCCGCATTGGGCGATGTTTATGTCAATGACGCTTTCGGTTCTGCACACCGTGCTCATGCCAGCACTCACGGCGTTACAAAGTACATTGCCAAGCGGGCTGCGGGCTATTTGATGCAAAAAGAGTTAAAATATCTCGGTAATGCCGTTGCCAATCCTGTACGCCCTTTTACCGCGATTTTAGGCGGCTCGAAGATTTCCGGCAAGATTGACGTTATTACCAATCTGCTCGACAAATGCGATACAATCTTGGTCGGTGGCGGTATGATTTTCACATTCTTCAAAGCAATGGGCAAAGAAATTGGTGATTCGCTTGTGGAAGAGGACAAAATCGAATTAGCAAAGGAAATTATTGCCAAAGCAAAAGCCAAGAATGTGAATTTTCTCCTTCCGACCGATGCTGTCGTTGCCGATGCTTTTAGTAATGATGCCGCTCGTAAGACAGTCAGTATTGACAATATCGAAAAAGGTTGGCGTGGTTTGGACATCGGCGCAGAATCCATTGCTACCTTTTCCAAAGCAATTACGTCCTCGAAAACCGTTGTTTGGAATGGTCCGATGGGCGTTTTTGAAATGAGTAATTTCGCTGCCGGAACAAAAGCTGTTGCCGAAGCACTCGCCGAAGGAACGAAGAACGGGGCTGTTACAATTGTCGGCGGTGGAGATTCTGCGGCAGCGATTGAGCAGTTCGGTTTGGTAAAATCTGTGAGCCACGTTTCGACAGGTGGCGGAGCATCGCTGGAATTTTTAGAAGGGAAAGAATTGCCGGGCGTGGCTGCGCTTGAGGTATAAGAGCATATCCGTTTTTCATCATCGGGGTAGCAATCATTTTCCCGCTTTCGCGTCTTGATATAAAAACTCTCTTTTTGTACTTGAGGATGTTGCTTCATGGCAAACTATTATTTTCGCAGTAGCTACGGAAGCGGCTTTGGTGGAGGCGGCTTTTCGCTTTTTACGCCTGTTATCAAAGTGCTGCTTATCACAAATCTTGTTGTTTTTGTCGCACAATATCTGTTTTTAGGCTTTTTGACTATCGGTGGAATGTCCGTTCAGCGCTTGCTAATGGCATATTTCGCTTTGCAACCTCTTGAAAGCGGTTTGTTTTTTCCTTGGCAACTTATTTCATACCAGTTCATGCACGGTGGTTTGTGGCATTTGTTTTTCAATATGCTTGCACTGTGGATGTTTGGCTCAGAATTAGAATCTATCTGGGGTTCGCGGCGCTTTCTGATATTTTACCTCTTAGCAGGTATTGGAGCGGGCTTGGCGCAAATTGGTGTCAGTTCATTGTTTCCGGGTTATGGCGGACCGACAGTCGGCGCTTCCGGCGCTATTCAAGGTGTGATGATTGCTTTTGGTCTCATGTTTCCCGACCGACCGATTATCATGTTCCCTATTTTCTTTCCTGTTCCGGCGAAAATTTTTGTCTTTATCTGGATTGGTGTGGACTTGATAGCGGGACTTATGGGAAATGACGGTGTTGCACACTTCGCGCATTTAGGCGGTGCGCTGACAGGATATTTACTTCTGCGTTTTGGCGACCAAGCGGGTATTTTTGGATTTTTCGACAAAATGCGCGATGTCCTGAGCGGTAACGGTAGTCGAAAGGTGTTCGGTGCAAAGCGGAAAATTTATGACATCCGCGAAGCAAACAGCTACGGACAAAAGCAGGAATCAGGCGTTTCGTCGTGGTTCCGTGCAAAAACAAGCACCGACGGCAACCGCGCTATTACACAGGAAGAAATAGATGCAATCCTAGACAAAATCGCCAAAACCGGCTACGGAAGTCTTTCCGAAGAGGAAAAACGTACGCTGATGGAGGCAAGTAAGAAGCTATGAAAGCGCTGAAAATTTCGTTTTTGGTAGTGATATTTTGCATGATACCGATGGTCTTTGCTGCGCAAGTTCGCAATGAAGATTCGCTGATAACACAGCGTATTCAGCGCGTTGAGCAGGAAAACCGCGACCTTCGCGTAAAAATTGATTATCTTGAAAAACTCTATGACCGACGATTTGATGATTTTACAAAATGGCTTGGAATCTTGATTGCGCTGCTTGCGGGCGGAGTAATTTTGGCTGGTGTAAATGCTAACGCTGTTGCTCGTAAGCAAGCCATCGAAGAGTTACATACATTGCAAGAAAAAATTACCGATATGGAAAGGCAATCCTCAATCATAGGTCAGCAGCTTAATGCCGTGGAGACACGACTACAAATTTTTCAGCAAATCAGCACATCAGAATCAGGAGCGGACAATGAACCCAATTCATAACACCACATACAAAGAGCTTGAATTATTACAAGCAAAAATCCGTGCAAATACTGCTATCTCAGAGGATTACCGGCGTTACGAAGAATTGCTGACGGACAATGGTATCAGTTATCAGCAAATTCGCAATGCGCTGCTCCGACACGGCTTCGTTTCTGTGGAAGACTTCCATCTCCAGCGCAATCGTGCTACCACTCCCGACCAACGGTACATCATCGAAGGTGCGGCGGGTACACTTTTAGGCTTGAGTGAAGGCTTAATGATGTATTGGCGGGTTTATGGTAAGAAACCCCAGATACAAAGACTTTCTCGGCAGTAGTCCTCTCTTTCGTATAACTATCCATTATTCACTAAAAGCTCTTTTTATGTCCACTACTGTTGATTTATCGGTGATGAACGGCAAAAATGGCGTAAATCTTGATTTTAGCCTCAAAAGCCCGTCATTACTTGTTTTTGATGTGCTTTTTCCTTTGCTTATTGTTGTTTCAATTTTTCGTGGGTTGTTTCTTACGCAATGGGCAATGGGAAAGATGTGGTCAATGCCGCTTTACTACTTAGTTGTAAGTGGTTTGTTTGCTCTTTTGGCACTCATGCTCTATTGGTATTTGCCCCAAATAGACGTTGATGTGAGACCTGTGCTTTCTTTTGCGCCTGTACTGATATTGCTTGGAATTGAATTCGTACCATTAGAACAGGCATTCAGTTCAGGTTTCTTAGAAAGTTTAACTGAGCGCACAATCGGCTATATGCTGGCATTTCCTTACGGTCTTGTGTACGTGCGTTATGTGCACATCGGTAGAACACTTGGTGGCAAAGTTATTGCAGCGCTTTTCGCGTTCTTGTTTTTGTTCTATGGTATTGCTGCTTCTGTTTTGCGAGAACAAGCGTCTTTTTGATACTTTAGAGTTATGTTATGCACTCTCATCGAAAAATCAACTTACGTTTCTGCGCAGTATTAACGCTTGTGTTTTATCTTGGTACGACATATTCCTTAGCCAAGGGACAGACCGTGTCGTCAAAACTGCACGAACAGAAATTATTTGTGAAACACCGACAGGGACGCTTTTTGGAACATTAGATGAACCGCTAACGTCTTCGTCCGATACATTGCAAAAACCACTTGTACTCATCATTGCAGGCTCTGGACCAACTGACCGCGATGGCAATAATCCCATCGGAGGAAAAAATAACAGTCTGAAAATGTTGGCTGATGGTTTAACGATGCGGGGTATAGCCGTAGCACGCTATGACAAGCGTGGTATAGCGAAAAGCGCTAGCGCAATGCAAAAAGAAGACGACCTGCGTTTTGAAACATATATCAACGACGCGGTAGATATTGTTCGCCAAGTAACAAACAATGGTTTTAATGCTCGCAATCGTTATTCATCAGTAACTATTATCGGACACAGTGAAGGTTCACTTATCGGCATGCTTGCTGCGCAGAAAGTTGGCGCGCAAGGATTCATATCATTGGCGGGGGCGGGCTTCCCTGCGGCACAAATTATTCGTAAACAACTTGGAAAGCAACTTCCATTGAATCTGGTTGCCGATAGTGAAAAGATTCTCAAAGAACTTGAAGCCGGGAAAACAGCGTCAACGCAAGCACCACCGGCATTATACGCGATATTTCGCCCAAGCGTACAGCCCTATTTGGTGTCGTGGTTCCGGTACGACCCACGTGAGGAAGTGAAGCGTTTGCGCTGTCCCGTTCTTATCTTGCAAGGATCAAGGGATATTCAAGTGAGTGTGGACGATGCAAATGCTCTACACACTGCAAAGCCTGAGGCTCAATTTCTCATTATTGATGGTATGAATCACGTGCTGAAGGCTGTTTCAGCAGATATGACAGAGCAAATGGCTTCGTACAGCAACCCGACCTTGCCCGTTGTTCCTCAACTTATTGACACGATTGCGGCGTTTATTCAAGGTTTGCCCAAGCAGAAATAACAAATATTTTGACAGTTTTTTGTGAATTAATGCCACAAAAAATCCGTGAATTGAAATCATAACTCGCTCAAGCAGGGTTTGAGCGCCGAAGTGGTGAAGGCAGCCACACTGTTTGGTCCCATCCTCACTTACCACAACCTGTGATTTTAGCAGGAAACGATGGAAACGACGCAAAACCTTATCAAGAAAAAAACTCGTCCGAATGGCAATTCTAAACGCAAAAGGAAAGCAATCATGTCACAATACAGTATGATTATTCAATGGTTAGACGAAGACAATGCGTTTATTGTCTCATTGCCGGAGTTTGCTTTTTCAAAAACACACGGTGATTCGTATCAAGAAGCCGTCCAAAACGGGCAGGAAATGATAGAATCGCTCATGGAATTTTATCGGCAGGAACAAAAGCCGTTACCGATTCCCCAAAAATTTTCTTTGGCATAAAAACGCTCTATACCCAATACAACCTTAGTCCCCATCGAACTTAAACTAATCACATTCTTTCACCGAATTTTTTTCTCTATGTCCACCACCTTTGATTTGCCTGTGATGAACGGCAAAAATGGCGTAAACGGTACACATGAACAGCCCTACGCAACCGCTCCTTTCCGTCGCAGAAAATCTCGCTCTGTTATGGTCGGCGGTGTGCAAATTGGCGGTAATGCACCGATTAGCGTTCAAACAATGACCAAAACCAAAACTGCCGATGTCAAAGCAACGCTCGACCAAATCCACCGTTGCCACGAAGCGGGTGTAGATATTGTGCGCGTTACCATCAACGACAAACACGCTGCCGACGCTATTGCCGACATCGTGAAAGGCTCGCCCGTGCCACTTGTTGCCGATATTCACTTCAATCACATTTTTGCGATTAAAGCGCTTGAAGCGGGTATTGCGAAAGTGCGCATCAACCCGGGCAATATCGGCTCGAAAGAGCGTATTCACGAGGTTCTCTCGAAGGCGAAAGAACGCCAAGTGCCGATTCGCATCGGCGTTAATTCCGGTTCGCTCGAAGAAGATATTTTGGAAAAACACGGCTATCCTACACCCGAAGCCTTGTTTGAAAGCGCAATGCGCCACGCGGAGATTGCGGCGGACTTTGGTTTTGACGACATTGTGATTTCGGTAAAATCAACCGATGTGCGCCTTATGATTGAGGCTTACCGAATGCTCGCCGAGCGCACCGATTTCCCGCTTCACTTAGGCGTTACCGAAGCAGGAACCACGCGCGTTGGCACGATTAAATCAGCAGTCGGCATTGGCACATTGCTTGCAGAAGGTATCGGCGACACAATTCGTGTCTCGCTCACGGATGAACCCGAAAAAGAAGTCGAAGTCGGGAAAGAAATTTTGCGCTCGCTCGGCATGGCGCAGCGCAGCGTGGAAATTATCGCTTGCCCCACCTGCGGTCGGCTGGAAGTAGATTTATTCAGCATCACCAACCAACTCGAAGAAGCCGTGAAAGGTATCAAAAAGCCCGTCAAAGTGGCACTTTTGGGCTGCGTTGTGAATGGTCCCGGTGAAGCAAGTGAAGCAGACATCGGTATTGCAGCCGGAAAGGGTGTGGCAATTCTCTACCGCAAAGGCGAAGTGGTGCGTAAAATTAAAGAAGAGGAAATCGTTCCGGCACTTCTGGAAGAAATTCAAGCATTTGTTCCCACTGAAGGCGCTGCGGCTCATTAACGATGAGATAGCAGACAAAAACTCAGTTCACATTTTTAAGAATTCTATGACCGAAACATTTGCCGCTTTTTGGCAAAACACGGAGCAAACTATTCTCCGAACTGTGGATAAAATCACGGATGAAAATGTCAAAAAGCGCATCAAACCTGAGATGCGTTCATTGGGTGTAATTGCTTTTCATATTGGCGAATCACAATTTGTTTTTGCCAAGACCCTATTTGGCAGCGAAATCCCCCAATTTACGCCACAGACGATTGGTTCTAATGCAAATCCCGAAGATATTACCGATGCAGAAGAACTCAAGGCATTCGTTAAAGCATCTTGTGCAGCGATAAGCAAAGGCATTCAATCAATGCCTGACGGTGCTTGGAATGAAACAGTTATTGCGCCTTGGAAAGCGGAGATAAAGCGTAGTATTCTCCTGAATTTTGTCATGGGACATTCGATGCAACATTTAGGACAAGTCATTCAAGCCATAAAATATGGTAGTTGATGAGCCTCTGAAGTTGTACTACCGTATGATAAAAAAGACTCTTGCTCTCAAACATAGAGCAAGAGTCTTTTTTGTTATTCGTTGGCAAATCAGCGAAAAGAATTATCAATTTAATCACGACAGTATTGCTTGCCCACGTTCAGCCGCTTTTCGCAAAGCAGGAATTGTCTCCGCCGGATTTCCTCGAAATACGCCGGAACCACTGACGAGCAAGTTCGCCCCGGCCCGCACGATTTCTTCCGCATTTTCCGTTACCACACCGCCGTCCACCTCAATTTCTACCCGTTCCAGACCGTTTTTATCCAGAAAATCCCGCAACTCTGCGGCACGGCGCAAAAACGAGGTAATGAATTTCTGCCCGCCAAAGCCCGGATTAACGGACATCAGCAAAATAAAATCGCAATATTCCGCCGCATCGAAGACACTGGAAAGCGGCGTTACCGGATTCAAGACAGCACCAACACGCTTTCCATGCTCACGAATTAGGGATAATGTGCGATGAAGATGCTTAGATGCTTCGACGTGAACCGAAATCCAGTCTGCACCTGCTTCTGCAAATGCACCGATATAGCGGTCAGGCTCGGCAATCATCAAATGGCAGTCCAAAACCAGCTTCGTTACAGGGCGGAGTGCTGCTACAACGAGTGGACCAATGGTGATGTTCGGGACAAAATGCCCGTCCATTACGTCCACGTGCAGAATTTCTGCACCTCCGGCTTCGCATCGGCGAACGTCGTCTTCTAATCGGGCAAAATTTGCAGAAAGAAGCGATGGTGCTATTTGTATAGGATGTTGAGTCATATCTGTTGAGGTTCCGCGAGTAATTCTCCGTGGTTAATATGCCAGTAATTCACGCATTGCCGTCAGCATTTTTGCTTTATTCGGCAATACTTCCTGTTCCAAAGTCGGTGCAAAGGGCGTGGGAGAATCAAAGGCTGCAAGGCGCTTCACAGGAGCATCGAGATACTCAAATGCTTTTTCGGTAATACGAGCCGCGATTTCCCCACCGAAACCACCTGTCAGTGTCGCTTCGTGGGCTATAAGTACGCGATTTGTGCGTTTAACAGATGCCAAGACGGTTTCTTCGTCAAAGGGAACAAGCGTCCGAATATCAATAACTTCCAGTTCTACGCCTTCTTTCGTTAATTCGTCGGCAACAGCAACAGCTTCGTGCAGCATTGAGCCGTAGGTGACAATGCTTGCATCGCGTCCGGAGCGCACAACTGCTGCTTTTCCGAGCGGTACGGTATATTCGCCGTCGGGAACTTCATCCTTGATTTTGCGGTATAATCCTTTATGCTCATAAAACACGACAGGATTATTATCCCGAATAGCGCTTAGAAGCAGACCTTTTGCGTCGGCAGCCGTCGCGGGGCATACAACCTTGATTCCGGGTGTATGCGCAAACCACGCTTCGGAATTGCGAGAATGAAAGGGACCACCGCCCACGCCACCGCCAGAAGGGCCGCGTACCACAATCGGTACACCCATTCCCCAGCGATATGCCGTCGTTCCGGCTACGTTAGCAAGTTGATTAAAAGCATTAGTCACAAAGTCCATAAACTGCATTTCTACCACCGGGCGCATACCGTTGAGCGAAGCCCCAATCGCCGCACCCACAATCGCCGCCTCAGAAATAGGCGCATTGATAACCCGCTTAGAGCCAAATTCCTCCTCGAAACCCTTGGTTACTTTGAATGCCCCGCCGAATGAACCGGCAATATCTTCCCCGATAAGGAAAACCGAAGCATCACGGCGCATTTCGTGGCGCAGAGCATCGGAAATTGCTTGAATATATGTTGTAACCGGCATAATTGCTCACATTCCTCTCAAGACAAGTGCGTGGATAATGACAAAAAGATAGCCGCCGACTACTGAAGCCGACGGCAAAAGAAAGTAATTTTACCTGTGATAACTGTTCGTCTCTGTTGCTTTTGTTGGGCTATGTGAAGCACACTCTACCCCTCAATTAGCCGTGCTTTACCATAAGGAAAATAGCAATGGCACTATAACCGATAGCAATAACAAAGCCGTAGAGAACGCTAATTTTTTTGAGCAATGGTGCTATTTGGCGATTGTACCAGCCCAATGATTGGAAAGCACTGGACAAGCCGTGCGAGAGGTGCAAACCCAAAATGCAGGACGAAATCACATAAAAAATTGCATAGCCCGGATTTGCCAAGACGTTTGCCGTTACGTCGTATTCAGACGCTCCGGCGACTGGTGTGGGCAAAATGTGAAAGCGGATATTGAGCAAATGCACCACCAAAAAGAGGATGAAATAAATGCCTGTAAACGCCATCGTGCTTGAACCGAGCGACGCACCACCGGCGCTTTTTTTCACAACGTAGCCTTCGGGACGAGCTGTGCGGTTTTGCACTGCTAAGACAATACCCATGACGATATGTGCGATAAATAACGCTGCAAGGCTAATCTCAATCAGGCGAAACGCCGGAAGGTTATGCAGAAAATCGCCATACGCATTAAATTTTTCTGCGCCTTGAAAAACAAGGAAATTTCCGCTCATATGCGCAAGGGCAAAACCGCATAAAAGCAAGCCTAGTACGCCCATCACTTGCTTTTTACCGATAGAGTATTTGAAAAGACTGTCCACGACACTCACAAGAGCCTCCATGTAGTTAGTGGGTTGAAGAGATAATTGATTGTTTGACGGTGTTTGGGGAATTTTTCAAACGTCCAAAATACGCTTTTCAAGGCGACTTCACAAGGTTCGTTGAGAAAAAATCGTGAAGAAAATTTCTTGTAGCGCTGTAAGCCGCATTATTGCGCAATGATATTCCCAATCACACCGCTTTTAACACATCTTTTCGCTCTGAAGTTTCGTCTGACAGGAGATTGGGCAATAAAAAATCGCCTACGCTCTCAAGCATAGGCGATTACTGCATTTCTTTGCTCGGTGCACTTTTTTCGCCCCGCGTTCTCTGCAGGGAGTGACTTTATTCCCAGCGCATGATTTTTACGGTTTGTCGTGTGGTCGGTGTTTGAACAGCAAGGAAATATAAGCCTTGCGAGACACGCCTTCCCGCGTCATCATCGCCATCCCATTGAATATGCACTTGTCCTTGTTTCAGCCATGCTGCAATGACTGATTGAGGAATGACGCGGATGAGCCGTCCCAAAGCATCATAAATGCCTGCTGTAACGCTGCTTGCATCGGCATCTATCGGATACATCAGCGACAAACTGAGCGTTACTGCGCCGGAAGAGGGGTTCGGCGACGCAGAAAGCATAAATGGTGCAGGGTAATACAGTATATCATTCGTGATATTGATTGTAGCCATACGCGAGGTAGTAAGAGCAGAAGGAGCAGCACTGGAAGCCGCGCCGCTACTTGAGTTTGCAACAGCAGGTGAGCCTGTGGTCGGTTGGGTGCACGTTGCGCAAATGCGTGTCGTGTCGTTGGGCTCAAGAGCGAGAAATGCCGTCAAACGAGATAACACGCGGTTCTCAACGCTCAGTTGGACAATTCGTCGCTGTCGTGAACGCAGTGCCGTATCGACACCCGAAAAGTTATAGTTCATTGGCTCATTCTCAAGTTTGGCGATGTGATTTCCCATCCACGCGAGGTATGAGCAGTCACCGCCTTGACGGAGCGCTGAGGCAGGAATCGTGCGCTCTACCCCGACAGGAACATTATTGACATAACCGCCCAAACTCATCGTTAAGCCACTTGTGCCGCTCAAACGCCCGACTTCCTGAATAATGCCGTTTTTGTCAATACGCTGCGTACCGCGAAACGTGAAAAATGGTGTATAGAGCGATGAAGACGTGCCGGAAGGCGCACCAACTATGCCCGGACGGGTAGTAATACCTGTCGCCCATCCGCCATTCCAATAATAATTTGTGTATAGTTGTGGTAAATTCAGCTGATAGCGGTCATACGCCGCACCATTACTGCTTTTGAGGCGCAAATTGTCAATTTCTACATTGTCTTTTTCGCCTGCACCAAGAAATTTTCGGGCATCCACGATGACGTGATAAAACAGTTCACTACCACGAGTAAAGGTTTGAACGAAAACACCATTTTGAGCCGGAGATGACCATTCCAAAGCAACAACTGCATTCGAGCGGATATTATCGGAAGAAACAATTCCGGCGAAGACTCTGCGCCCGGTCTGCAATTCCTGCGTTTGGCGAAGAAAATCCAGAGTGCTTGTATTAAAGCCGCTTTCACGCTGATTCACAAGGCGCGGTGTTGTCCAATCATTTTGCGGATAATAGATAACGTTCAAATCCGGCACCCGTGATGAGGCTCTGAGCAAAGAAAGCGGCAAAACGGCGTAAACGCTTGATTCTTGCCAATCCGACGGTACTAAATAAGAAATTTTTACTTTCCGCGTTTCATTGCCGCGCATTGGGAAAACACGCAGATTAAAATAGCCGTTGTAATTTTTGGTGAGCAATGAAGGGTCTTGGCGGCGCTGCACAATGCTTTCATAGACATTCGTGGCGGTAGTACGGTCGAAAATTTTTGCCTGTACGACATCATTTCCCACCCAAAGCCACGAATCGGTAATGTGTGCCTCCGGTGGCATAAAAAAATCGAACTGCACTTCCAGCGAGTCTTTTGCTGAAGTCAGCGTCGTTCCGGCAGAAGAAAACGTCAAGAAAAGTTCGCATTGCGTGTATGCACCGCAGGGAGAAACCGTCAACAAGGCTTCTTCGATGCGCCCTTGACCGGAGCGATTCCACGCGCCGCGTGGGTCTGCCACACGCAAAGAGCCTGTCTGCTGCGTCGTAAGATTTTGTGCAAGTGCGCTATTACTCAACGCTCCGTAAAGCACATAGATTAAAGCGATACGGGTACAAATGGTTTGAAAACGTTTCATAACCTTATTCTCCGAAAAAATGAAATGAGTAGTTCGAGAAAGCATAAGAAAAGCTGTACAAACAAATGAGAATTCAAGTGGTTTACCGCCCTTTCAACGGCATCAAATACTGCACACCCAACGCCACACCAAGCGCATTTGCCCGTTCTACGCTGCTACCATAACTATCACCTGTTTTGAAAAAATTACCGACATTGTAATTCAGTGCTGCTGTTAGATGTAACCCTTTCCAAGCAAGCGGAATCAATGCTCCTATGCGAACATCCAGCAACGGCTCCAGCAACCGCGCCGCCGGATACAAATATCGGTCGCTAAGAACAGTACCATCGGCGGCAATATCAGTGCGGGTTACGGTCAAACCAAGCGGAATACCCAATCCCAAACCCGCAGTCCAGCGCCATGCAAAGCCTGTTGTGTCTTGCTCTTGCAGCAAAACCGACGGAGCAATAAGCAAGTACCGCCCTGCAACGCTATATTGAGGAATGGTGCGTTCTCCGGTAACGGTGTTTTGAGAAAATGTGCCTCGATACGAGTATCCGTGCGTATTCCAGCTTGCTTCGATATGCACACCCAGCGTTGGCTGAATAGCGTACTGTGCCGTCAAACCCAACTCGCCCAGTGGAAGCATCGAAAAGAGATAATCACAGTCGCCGCCACACAAAGAGTTCTGCACTGTTAGTAAATATGAGGCTTTGGCGCGGTAAAATCCTCCGAATGACCAACGGGAATCGTGGTGTTGGGCTTGAATAGAACATATATTCAAAGCAACTGTACTGATTACCATACTGACCACAATAGCGAAATGACGTAGAAAATGAGTATTCATGTGAATTTCTCCATTGATTTTTAAGAGGATAGCATAATACCAGATTCGTATGTAAGAGACACACTTACAAAAAAAGTCACGCGTGCTGAATAAAATTTTTTCTTACGGTGTGCAAATGTATCAAAATCCTGTTTTGTGCGTTATATTGCAGCAGGATTGTTCATTGCAGCAATTTCAATCTTTTCCCTGTTTTTCTCAGATTTTTTGCTCCTCCATGCCTGCTCTCCCTTTTTTTACCCGCATTATGCGTCAAAGCCTCGTGTATGGCGCATACATCTTTGCTTTCTTTGTTTTGCCGCGAAGTCTTGCGGCACAAGAGCAAAACAATACGATGACGCAAATTCGTAAATTCGGTGACATTATTAACCTTATCAATCAGAATTACGTAGATTCGGTGAATTTACCACAAATTACCGAAAGTGCTATTCGCGGGATGCTTCAGAAACTCGACCCGCACTCAACCTATCTCCCGCCCAAAGTACGCGAAAGCGAAGCAGAACGGTTTCAAGGAAATTATTTTGGAATTGGAGTGCTCTTTCGCATGATGCAAGACACTATCACTGTTCTTACGCCGCTTATCGGCGGTCCGAGCGAGCGTTTAGGTGTGCTATGCGGTGATAAAATTGTGAAAATCAACGGTGAAAATGCCGTCGGTTTGAAGACCGACGACGTACCGAAAAAACTGAAGGGAGAGCGTGGGACAAAAGTTACGGTGCATATTAAGCGTGAAGGTTCATCAAATCTCATTCCATTGACTATTGTCCGCGAAGGTGTTCCGATTCGTACCGTGGATGCGTCTTGGATGATTGAGGGTACGGACATTGGGTATATTTACGTCAATAAATTTGCCGCGACGACTGTATCGGAAGTCCAGCAAGCCGCAGCAAATCTGAAACTTCAGGGAATGAAAAAGCTCATTCTGGACTTACGGAATAACGCCGGAGGGTATTTACAACAAGCATTTGGGCTGGTAGATGAATTTATTCCCGCCGGAAAAACGATTGTTTACACCAAAGCGCGGAACGAGGTTTTAAGTGAGCGATATTTTTCCACCCGTGCCGGAAGCCTTGAAAATATCCCGCTTATCGTGCTTATCAATTCCGGCTCTGCTTCGGCAAGCGAGATTGTGTCGGGGGCGATTCAAGATTTAGACCGAGGCTTGGTTGTCGGCGAAACATCTTTTGGTAAGGGCTTAGTACAAGTCCCGTATCAACTTGCCGACGGTTCGGAATTGCGCTTGACGATTGCTCGCTATTACACACCGTCGGGGCGCTCCATTCAGCGTTCATATGCCGGAGACCGCAGTAAATACTACGCTTTGGAAGGGCGTGAGGATGTGGAAGAAGGCGCAAATCTCGACCATAAACACGAGAATGATACGACTCCCAGACCGAAGTTCAAAACTGCCGCAGGACGCACCGTCTATGGCGGAGGTGGCATTGTGCCGGATTATGTTGTGAAAAATGATACCGCCAGTAAATTTATGCGTAATATGAGCCGCGCAGGAGTGATTCAAGATTTCGCCGACAATATCATTGTCAAGCACGGTAACGAATTTCGGGCAAAATATGCGAAGGATATTGTGCAGTTTCTCCAAAAATATGACCTTGATTCCACCGCTCTTTCCGAATTGAAACGCACGGCGACTGACCGTAAAGTAGAATGGAAAGAGGAAGATTTCGTGCGGGATACAGCTATTTTGAATCGTTCAATCAAGGCGCTTTTAACCACGTACATCTGGAACACAAGTCCGGAATTTGTCGAATCCTACGTGGAAAATAAAGAAGTAGAAAAAGCTGTGCAGCTTTTCCCGGAAGCAATGAAAATTGCCCGCGCGAAATAGTTATTACCATCCTCCGTAGTGCGGTTTATGCAAAACACAGGTGCGTCAGAGCGCACCGAGCAAAAGATTACCGCACTGCGGAGTTCTCCGACTAAAGTATTTTTCATTGATTTCCCCCAATAGCGTAGTTTCTCAACACGCGCTATTTTCGTTCATATTTTTCTTTTCTTATGCCCACCAAACCGCCGATTATCACGACTTCCCCCACCTTTACGTTAGCCACTCATCAAGAAATAACGCTTGCAAACGGTATAACTCTGATTGCCGTAGAAGATGCTTCACAGCCGCTTTTGACGATGAGCATTGTTTCCAAAAGTGGAGCGGCAAATGACGACGTTTGGGGCGAAACGAATTTTATGACAAGCCTCATGAATAAAGGCACGGCTAAAAATACCGTTGCCGGTAACGAAGAACGAAGTGCGCAGGACATTGCTGAGGAGATAGATTTTACGGGCGGTTCGCTTTCGGTATCCTGCGTGTTTGATTCCCTATCGGCACATCTCAGTATGTTATCCGAGTTTTCCGAAACGGGTTTGGATTTGCTTGGCGATATTGTGCAATATCCTTCGTTTCCCGAAGAAGAAATTGAGCGTATTCGTCAGCAAACAATTGTGGAAATTGAGCAAGCCAATAATGATGCGGCATATTTGGCATCTATCGCCTTTACGCAAGGAATGTTTAGCGGCGAACCCTATGGGCATCCTGTTGTCGGGACATTGGAAACAGTTGCTGCGCTATCACAAGACGATTGCAAACGTGCATATACACGAAGTATAAAACCGGAGAATCTGTTTATTGCGGCGGCGGGAAATTTTCAAACACAGGCGCTGGCAACGGCACTGGAATCACGACTCACCTTTGCAGGCGATTCCCATCACCAACAGTCCACAAAGCACATACAATCTTCTCCATTGTCGTCCCCGTTCACGCAGCCGGAGACGAAAGTTATGCTTATCGAAAAGCCGGATGCAGCACAAACAGCCATTCGTGTAGGATTTCGCACGGCAAACCGCACAGATGCTGACTTTGTTGCAATGCAGTTTTTGAATACTATTTTCGGTGGAAGTTTTATTTCGCGGCTAAACCACAATTTACGCGAAGAAAAAGGCTATACCTACGGTGTTCATAGCAGTATTGATGCGCGGCAGCACAGTAGTGTTCTAACAGTAAGTTCGCACGTAGGAAGCGAGATAGTTGATAGCGCTATTAGTGAGATTGTGCGGGAAATGGAGCGTTTACGCACAGAGCCGATAACCGATGATGAATTGGAAACTACAAGGAAATATATGATTGGTAATTTTGCATTGCGCACCGAAACGCCGACACAGGTTGTTTCGCTTTTGAGTACACTGGAATTATATCATTTGCCGAAAGATTACCACGCACGGTATCTTTCGGAACTTTCTTCGATGACGAAAGACCGTTTGTTCGAGGTTCAACAGCGCCGTTTTGATGTCAAAGGTCTGGTAATAGCCGCTTCGGGCAACGTCGAACATTTGCGCGGAAAGTTGTCGGGATTTGGCAATGTCAGCGTCGTGCATACAAACGGACGTATTATTTCGACGCTCTAATGTTTCATCATTGTCATTGATACAGCATGTTCTTTTTCTCACTTGCCATTGTGATTTTGGCAAATGTCCTCTATCACACGGCACAAAAATCAATCACGCCCAATGTACATCCGCTTATTGCGACCATAGCAGCGTACATTGCTGCAATTTTGCTGTGTCTGCCGATGTTTTTGATATTGCCTTTGCAAACAAGCCTGAGCGAAGAACTGAAACGTATTAACTGGGCGACATACGCACTCGGTTTATCTATCGTCGGAGTAGAATTGGGATATTTACTGGCTTACAGAGCCGGATGGAATATCAGCATTGCGTCAACGATTGCGAATGTAGCTATCGCTATTTTTCTTATTCCCGTGGGGATGTGGCTTTTCAAAGAATCCGTTTCGTGGACGACGTTGCTGGGTATTGTGCTGTGTTTAGCGGGAGTGGCACTGATTGCGAAAAAGTAAAGTTGTCTGTACAGGTTATTGAAGTTTAGATAAATCTTGCGCTGCCCTTTCACCTCAATCCTCTCCCTGAGGGAGAGGAAGCAAGATTTCATACGGCTTCTGGAACCCTCTCTCTTTGGGAGAGGGCAGGGTGAGGGAAAAACAGATACAAGGTTTTATGCGGGTTGCAGAGTTTTATCTAAACTTCAGGGTTAATAACCAATGAAAAAGCCGCTTTGCTTGTGGTTCTGACAGCAAAGCGGCTTTATTTTTCGACATTATGCGCCTATTGTACAGCGCTTGCGGTAGAAATGTACCGCCGCGACTAATCGGTAATGTTTACTGGCTTAACATTCCAAATTTCTTCCGCATATTCACTAATGGTGCGGTCACTGGAGAATTTACCAACATTAGCAACATTCATAATAGATTTTTCCGTCCATAGTTTGCGGTTTACAAACTCTGCTGCAACGCGGTCTTGCGCTTCAACGTACGAAGCATAGTCCGCTAAAAGACAGTATTTGTCGCCATTGTGAACGAGTGCATCAAAAATCGGCTTGAAAATACCGGGTTCGGTACGGTTGAAGAAATTATACTGGATCATATCCAAAACCCGCTTCAGCTCTTGATTGGATTGATAGTATTGGAAGGGGTCATAACCATTCTTTTTGAGGTCAATTACTTCATCGGCTTCCAAGCCAAAGATGAAAATGTTGTCATCGCCGACTTCTTCGCGGATTTCCACATTTGCACCGTCCATTGTTCCGATAGTCAGCGCACCGTTTAATTGAAATTTCATATTGCCTGTGCCGGATGCCTCAAAGCCTGCTGTCGAAATCTGTTCTGATAAATCCGAAGCAGGAATAATTTTCTCCGATAGCGAAACGGAGTAATTTTTCAGGAACAATACTTTGAGTTTATCGCCGACATCGGGATCATTATTAACAATATCGCCGATAGCATTGATGAGCTTAATGACGAGTTTCGCAAAGTAATAGCCCGGAGCGGCTTTTCCGGCGAACATGACCGTACGCGGCACAAAATCAGCCTTGGGATTGTCTTTGATACGATTATAGAGCGTAATAACGTGCAAAGCGTTCAAAAGCTGACGCTTGTATTCGTGCATCCGCTTGACCTGAGAATCAAATATCGAATCAGGATTGATTTTCACAGCATAACGGGATTCGATATACTGAATAAGATTGTGCTTGCATTGTTGCTTGGCTGCTTGCCAATCTGCTTGGAATTTCGCATCCGACTTGAATTTTTCAATGCCTTTGAGCTTGTACAAATCGGTAATCCAGCCGTCGCCGATTTTTCCGGTAATGAGTTCGGATAAATTTGGATTTGCCTCTTTGAGCCAGCGCCGTTGTGTAATACCGTTAGTTTTGTTATTGAATTTTTCTGATTCAAAACGGTAAAAGTCGGCAAAAATATCTGTTTTCAAAATGTGCGTGTGCAATGCCGCTACACCATTGACAGAATGACTGCCCACAATAGCTAAATTCGCCATGCGAACCCGCTTATTTACTCCTTCTTCAATGATGGACATACCGGCAATTTTCTTAGCATCTTGAGGATTGGAATAGAACTGACGCGCTTTTTCCAAATACCGATGGTTGATTTCGTAAATGATGCTTAAATGGCGCGGCAAAAGCGATTCAAACAAGGAAACATCCCATTTTTCGAGTGCTTCCGCCATAACGGTATGGTTGGTGTAGGCAAATGTTTTGACGGTAATATCCCACGCGGCATCCCATTCTAAGCCTTCTTCGTCCATGAGGATACGCATGAGTTCGGGAATAGCAATAGAAGGATGCGTGTCATTAAGTTGAATAGCGACTTTGTCAGGAAATTTTTTGAAAGTATTGTGCTTCGTTTTGTAAGCACGAATAATATCCTGCAATGTCGCAGAAACAAAGAAATACTGCTGTTTGAGTCGGAGGACTTTACCCGGGTCAATGTTGTCATTCGGATATAAAACCTTAGAAATGGTCTCCGATGAGGTTTTATCCGACACAGCTGCCGCGTAATCGCCTTTATTGAAATACTCAAAATTGAAATCTTCAGTTGATTTTGCTTGCCACAAGCGCAGGTTATTCACGGTATTATTGCCATAGCCGGGAATCGGAATATCATACGCTACCGCCAGTACATCGTCGGTATCCGCCCAAGAAAAACGTAAGCGCCCCGTTGCGTCAATATCGGTCATAACCGTACCGCCAAATTTGATGCGGTAGGTAAGGTCGGGACGCATAATCTCCCAGGGGCAACCGTAAATAAGCCAGTTGTCGGGGTGTTCGATTTGGTAGCCTTTTTCAATATCTTGGTCGAAAATACCATATTCGTACCGAATCCCATATCCGAAAGCCGGCAGACCAAGCGTCGCCATCGAATCCAGAAAACACGCTGCAAGCCGCCCCAAACCGCCATTCCCCAAACCCATGTCTTTTTCGCTGTCGCGGAGTTGTTCTTGCGTAAAGCCGATTTCTTTTGCAAGGGCAGCAAAATCTTTTTCGTATTTCAGGTTGATAAGGGTATTGCTCAAAAGCCGCCCCATGAGAAATTCCAACGACAGATAATAGACTTTTTTCACATCCTTTTCGGCGTACTGCTGCTGCGTGCGTAGCCATTTACGCATCATACGGTCGCGCACAGACAGTGCTAAAGCGGTATAGGCATCGCGAAGGGTATAATTCGTCTTATCTTTGGCAAGCCGAAACTCCATATTTTCGGCAAACTGGTTTTGGAGTGAATAGGATTCCGGGTCTTGTGCGTCGGTGAAAAACACAGACTTCTTTTTTGCCGCCATATTTGGTTGCTCCCGTGAAAATTGTGATAAAGAAAAACCTTAAATTCAAGGTTGTTGCAGAAGTTTTTTCGACGGGTAAAATACGTCTTTTAACGGAAAATCAAAGAGAGATTTTTTCAGCACACTAAATGGATATTATCTGCTCGAATACCATTACAGCTTCATATCTACTTGCAAGGTAATATGCCGTGTTGGGGCAAGATTACCGATGATTTCCGTGTAATAATAATCCAACAAATTTCGCACGTTCAGTGTTAGTAATGCCGGAAACGAAGCTAACTGCGCCATATTCACGATAAGTCGTGCGTCCACAACATGAATCGGGACACGAGCCGTTGCGTCTCGAATAGCAACGCTCAAATCATCAATTTCGTCGAAACGCGATTGAAAGCGGTAATCTGCTTGCAGTTGAAAAGCACCGGAGGCGACAAAACTCAGTGGTAAAATCAGACGAGAATACCAAAGCGTTGTAGAGCGATATTTCAAAATCTGATTCAGCCCCAAATCTATCGGCGACATGAGTGTGAGCGATGTTTCAAAGCCTGCAAAACGCTCCGGTAGCCAGCCCGTAATGCCGACTTCAATACCCGTAATGCGAGCGCGGGTGATATTGATAAACTGAATTTGCGGATTCGTCGCCGACGGCAGACGCGGCTCTACAAGGTCGGTAAATTCGTTGTTGAAAACCGCACCGTCCATTGTCCAATCTTGCCCAAAGAGCTTAAATGCTTGTTTACCGCCAATTTCAAATGACCACGAGCGTTCAGAACGCATATTTTGATTAGGAGCAACGGTAAATGAGCCGAAACGCAGTGCCGCAAAACGCTCGGTCAGTGTCGGCGCTCGGAAACCCGCTCCAATGCTGCCTCTTAGCTGTGTTTCCTCCGACAACACCCACGTAGCACCGGCTTTCGGGCTGATAATCAAGCCGGAGCCTTGAACGCCGTTGCTTGTTTGTTCAATATCAAAGCGGCTTCCCAGTGTCAGCGTGAGATTACTGAGCGGCTTGTATTCACCCTGAATATACGCTGCACCGATAAACTGCGTCGGTGCTTCTGCCACGACAATCGGGCTACGCTCAATCATATTGAAAATGGCATTGATGCCGTAGGTAAACAGCAAGGATTTATCAAGGATGGATGTAAACTGCACTTCGCCGTTGAGGGCATTCGCAACGGAAGCAATTTGTGTTCCGGCAGTTGCTTGGTTAAGCGTCGTAAAATCTGTACGATACGCTCCCAAGCGGGCGGTCATAAAAAAGTTCTCGTCGAAAACGTCGCGGTAATCGGCTGCGAGCATTGTTTTTACCGACACAAAGCGCTCTGCCGGATTTGTCCCAAGCGGCGCTCGCGTTGCCTCGCGCAAAGAACGCCAAAACGTCCAATTGGTGCGGTTGTCGTAGGCATGGCTAAAAATAATGTTCATCGTCGCACGTTGAGAAAACTCAATGCTGGCTTTGGCAAAGGCATTTGCCTGCCAATTGTCAAAATAATCCACATATCCGTCATTGCCTTTCCAACCAATCGCTGCCAGCACTCCGACATTCCCGATTTTCTGTGAATACGAGACATCTGCCCCGCCCAAAAGCGGCATCGTAGAACGCCAGCGCCATTCTTCGTAACGAGGCAGTGTATATGCGCCTCCGAAACCGCGAAAACGAAACTCCGGCAATTCCGAGGGTTGAGCGGTAATCACATTAATAACACCTCCCAAAGCGCCCGTACCGTAGAGTGCCGAACCTGCACCTTTGACCACTTCTATTCTTTCGACATTAAACATCGGAATAACATCAAATTTAACATCGCCGCCGTCTGCCGAAAGCATCGAAAAACCATCTAAAAACATACTCACCCGTGAGCCGAATCCTAGGGAAAATCCTGATGAACCCCTGATATTGACCTGGTCGCGGGCTACATATACGCCCGGAATATACCGCAAAGCGTCATCTACCCGTGTGATATTGCGCTGCTGAAGCCCTTGTGCATCTACTGTTGTAATGCTGACCGGTACGTCTTGTGCTGCTTGAGCGCGTTTTCCTGCCGAAACGACGACATCATTGGTACGCAGAATTTGTGCGCGGAGTTTGATTTCTAATTCCGTTGCTTCGCCTTGCCGTACAACGACAGGTATTTTTTTGAGTTCATATCCGACGAGAGAAACAAGGAGGGTGTAGCTATCGGCGGGAACATTTTTGATGAGAAATTGTCCCTCACGATTGGAGTATGCTCCTAAGGCACGCCCTTCTACGCGCACCGATACGCCTGTGAGACGTGTACCTGTCTCGTTATCGGTAATTACACCTTTGATTGTACCTTGCGCTAATGTACCTTGTGCCGAGATAACAACACAAACAGCAACGAGCAAGAATAACGATGTACCGCAAAAACGCAAGAATAATGACATAATTTCTTGAAGGAAAAGAAGATAAATGAGTATAGCGAAATACTATTCGCATCGGTACACTACAAAGCTACAATTTTCGGCACTTTAGGCATAACGTTTTCTTGAAATCTGAAGCAGCCAGGCGAAAAAGCAACGCCCCTTCTTGATGTACCAAGAAGGGGCGCTGGGGAAGAGGCGTTTATTTTTTCTGTATTTTGGTAACAGCCTTAAGATTGCTTAAAATCTGCATATACTCAGCGTGTGTTCCTATCCAGAACCATTTTGCTGTGTCATCCTCTACAAGAGCCAATGCACGATAATCAGAACCGATGCGAACTGACCAGACATTAGCACTTTTAGGATGCACCGATTTGAAACGTAAACTCGGGTGATACGGATTTTCTGACCAAAGGCTATAATTCTCTTTTGCTAAACGCCGTATTTCCTTCGGAAGCAAGCGAAATTGCTCGCGGAATTGCCGAAGAAGTTTAGATTTCATCCCAGCCGCCTTCTATCAACTTTCCCTTCGCTTCTTCTTGGCGCACTTGAGCAATCATTAATGTCAGAAATGCTTCTGATTCAGGCGAGGCAAAGATATCGTCCCATATCTCATCATCAGAGGGCTGGGAGAGTTCCCTGTGTGCCTCAGCAGGGTGTGTTTTGGTAGCTTTAACGTTTGATGTGCGCTTTGATGATAGAGGCTTTACCGCAGGAAGCATAACCGTAAAGTGAAAAAGTGTGACACAAACAACTCAACAAATATACTCATTCCCCACCAAAAAACCAACGCCCCTTCTTGATTGCCAAGAAGGGGCGTTGAGAAAAAATACGCTTGTGTTGATTAGCGGTTCAAAACCACCTTACCAGTTTGAACATCACCATCAACTTCGACACGATAGAAATAAACGCCATTCGGAAGCGCTGTACCTGTGTTATCATCACCATACCAAGCAATAACATTTGCGCCCGATACACCTGCTTGATTATTTAAGAGGCGCTTTACTTCAACACCCATCGCGTTAACGATGCTCATGTTAATTGTGCCCGATTTAGCAAGGTTAAAATAAATGTGCAAGGATTCTGCAAAGGGGTTCGGAGCGGCGTTTACCGATGTAACGATGTCATTCTGACGTACACTCGTGATTGTAGCTGTAGTAAACGAGAACTCACGGTTATTTGTTTGGTTACAACGCATTGTTGGTTGGTTACATGGCATTGGCTGCGCTTGTGAACGAGCTACCAGAGAAATGCGTGCAATTTGACGGTTTGCAGGTACATTATAGAATTGACGGAGGTTATTGATGGTCAATGTACGATTGTTGCCTGAAGCAGTCATGCGCAGTGCCGTATTGGTTAAATTACCCCAATCGTTTACGTTACCACCCCAGTCCAAATCACCAAATGGATCATTTTGTCCTTCTTTGTATAAGCGAATACCTGTCCATACCCATACTTCTGAAAGTGCTGCAAGTTGGCTTTGGCTATTCAGTGCCAGTGTAAATGTTACTGAATTTGTGCCTTGATGCAAAACATTTGTCGCAGAACGCGAAGGCTGAGCAAGATTAGGGGTTGGCGGGTTACCGTCGTTTACAATCGGACGGATTGATGAAGGTGTGCTAGACATTACCGATGTCGTGTCAGCGGTATACGGCTCTTGCGCAAGAGCGAAGCCTGTGCAAACGCAAAAAGCAACAAGAACAGAGAAAAATCTTTTCATGAAAAACTCCTGAGTGATAAAAATGATAAAAAGAAACGCTGAATATGCGTTTAGTCTTTTTTGTGCTTGTAACTACGATTATTTTTGGAACGTAAAAGTGTTAGGAAAAGTTCCCTAACAAGATACACTAAAAAAGGTTGTGCTGCAATAGTACTATACAAAATTTTTGAGCAAAAGCTATTGCAGCACAATATCTTGAGTCTTGAAAATTAATTCCAAAAATCTGCTGGGGTACCGTTACGCTCAACGTCGGGAATTTGCAATACCAGACGCTGAGAATTCCAAGGTAAAGGAGCTTCTTGAGGTAAGTAAGCATTGCCTATGTTGCGCTGTAATCGCTTGAGATCATGCAAACGATGACCTTCAAAAGCAAGTTCGGTAGAGCGTTCGGTCAAAATAGCATTTAATAAGGCATCACCAGAGAGATTTGCCAAAGCAGCCAATCCGGCGCGTTGTCGAACTTGGTTGACAGATACCAACGCAGCAGCAGCGTTATTGGTTCGTGCAGCAGCTTCGGCACGAATCAACAGAACTTCTGCATAACGCAAGGATGGCATATTCATAAATACTTTTTGGAATTTTGTAGTAAAGAACTGATCGTCTGCTGACTTGATTAAATCTGTTCCGCGCTTATCATTTGCATTGGTACGAATTGTTCGTACAACTGCGGCATCCAGAGAAAGAACAGGACTCAATCCATCATCCTGACGAAAATAACCCTGTACCCCACCTCCTGCGTCTTCAACGGGCTCGCGACTAACAAATTCAAGAAGCGATTCCGATGTGCCGGGCGTATCAAAAACATCTCGAACATTGGTGTTTAATCTATAGCGCCCGCTTTGAACAACAGCATCAGCAGCAGCAAATGCACCCGCGAAATCGCCTCGTTGTAGAAGAACACGGGCTAAGAATGCGCGAGCAGTTAAACGATTAATAAAAATACCATTCGACTCGGGTAGTAACATAATTGCTTGATTGAGGTCACTAATAACTTGTGTATAAACCTGCGCTACGGAACTTGGACGGACACGAGCATTAGAAGCACCTGCGGTCGGCTCAACGCGTAGTGGTATGCCGCGGTGACTGTTATCAGCGGTAGCACCCCATGGCTGTGCAAATAAACGGACAATTTCAAAGTGCATCATTGCTCGAATGGCATAACATTCGCCCAAAATGCGATTGCGTGTATCATTTGAAAGCCCGTCCACTTTAGGAACAGCAGCAATAACATTATTCACACGATTAATAGCATTGTAACCATCCTGCCAAATACCACGCCCCTCAGGGTTGAAAAAGGTCATACCACGCCGAGCCATTTCTAGTTGCCCGAATCCACCGCCTCCAACAACAACTTGATCGGCAAGAATTTCTGTTGAACCAACTAAGTTGCCTCCATACAAACTTCCGCTGCGAAGTAGCGCGTACGAAGCATTCAAACCATTTTGCAGTCCGTCGCTGGTTGAAAGTGCCAGCTCGTTTGAAATATCAAGCGGAGGCTGGACGTTCAAGTCCACACACGATGTTATGCCCGAAGAAAGGCAGATCATCGTCACCGCAGAGGCTAGGGACGAAGCCAAATAAGATTTAAGTTTTTTCATGATAACTTCAAAATTATGATTTCACAGATTAAGAATTAGCAGGGCTTGCAAAAAATGATAGTCAAGCCCTTTTCAGGATACACCAAGACAAACTTTGCACTTAGAAATCTAAATTAATACCAACTGTAATTTGACGAGCTTGAGGTGGTGTAAGATAAGTAACACTTTGACCAAGATTGGCACCTTGACCTGCATCTACATCGCGTACCAATTCAGGATCCCAACCCGGAAAACTTGTCAATACGGCAGCATTTTGAATCATTGCATAAATCCGCAAGCGTGAAATGCCAATCGAGGAGGTGAAATCATTTGGCAAAGTATATCCAAGGGTAATATTACGCAATCGCGCAAACGAACCGTCATATAAGAAACGAGTAGTATTAATATCACGCGAAGCAGCATTAAGTGTTAAGCGAGGTACATCGGTTATATCGCCTTGATTTTGCCAGCGGTTTAGTGTTTGGCGCATTTGATTCCAACCTCCACCAAAACCGATATTGCCAATCAATCGCTTACCAGCGTCATCATAAATGTTATTGCCTGTTTGGAAAGTTACCAAAATGCTTAAATCGAAACCTTTGAATTTAAAGTTATTTGTCCAGCCACCAATCAATGATGGATAGGGATTGCCATTTGGAACACGATCATTCAGATTATAAACATCGGTAACATTGCCATCAATATCATAAAACAGTGGGGTTCCACCGCGAACCATAATAGTTGTGTCAATAAAACGAGCAGCAGAGCGGTCAGCGGCAGGTGATGTGAATGTTACATTATTACCAGATGCACGACGACGCACTTGTACCATTCCATCACTTGCTTGTACACGTGCAAAACGATTCATAAAGAATGTGCCAAGCGGATGCCCAACTACAACACGAGTTTCGCCGGGTCCACCAATCGCATCTGGTGGTAAACCTGCATTATCAACTACAACGTTGCGTAGCCATGTTACATTTACATCAGTATCCCAAGAAAAATCAGGTGTTGATACGATGAATGCACGAAGGCTAGCTTCAAAGCCTGTATTATCTACACGACCAATGTTTTGTAACACACTTCCAAAGCCACTTGAGGAAGGAGTTGCAACATTAAGCAACAAATCAAAATTTGTGCGAGTGAAATAGTTTAAACGACCAGAAATACGGTCATTGAATAAACCGAAATCAGCAGCTACATCAAGTGAACTTGCACGTTCCCAAGTAAGAAACGGATTTTCAATGCGGGTTGGGAAAATACCTGGCTGACCATTGTATTGTGCACCTGGACCCGAACCATAAGTGCCGCGCCACGAGAAATCACCTATCGCTGCATTACCTGTCAATCCCCAACTTGCACCGAGTTTCAAAAAGGTAACAAGCTCACTTCCCTTGAGGAAATCTTCTTGCGAGACAATCCAAGAAAGAGAAGCCGATGGGAAGAAGCCATATTGATTGTTAATACCAAAACGAGATGAACCGTCATAGCGAGCGCTCGCACCTAAAAGGTACTTATCCATCAACGAATAGCTTAAACGAGCAAAGTAACCTTGAAAGGCAAAGCCAAATTCAGAACCATATCCTTGAATACCAGAAGCGGCAGCAGGATTAGTAACGGTTTCATTCGGAAAGTTTGTTGCGAAAATACCAACTTCACGTGTTTGAGAACGTTGGGCAGAAATACCAGCGACAATGTTTAATTTATGGATGTCAGCAAATTTGGTGTCATAAGTAAGGAATGTTTCTGTATTCCAGTTTAATACATTTACACGGCGGTCATCACCACGAGGTAAATTATTGGGCTGAATAATACGCGAAACATAAGCAATTTCTTCTTGGCTACGTAAATCAAGAGCTGCTTGCGAACGCAGGGTCAAGCCCTCAATTCCCGGAATCTTTAACTCTCCATAAATGTTTGCAAGCGTACGAGTAGAGATTGCACGATAAAATCGGTTTGAAAGTTGTGCCGTTGGGTTCAAAAATGGGAATTGGTTGCGTGGGAAAAACAGTGTACCATCTTCATTACGCTCGGGGAAAATAACAAGCGCTTCACTTGTTGCCGCACCAAGTCCACCACCCCATGCTGTCGGAACACGATTATTTGTGTTTCGGTTAATACTAATGCTACCGCCAATTTTCAAAATATCTGACACAATATGATCTACGGTTAAACGTCCTGCTATACGTTCAAAATCGTTTTGAATCATATAACCTTCTTCATTACGGTATGTACCGCCCAGATAAAATTGCGTTTTCTCGCTTCCGCCTGATGCTGAAATACTAGCTTCGCGCATTCTACCCGTACGAAGAATTTTATCGACCCAATCAGTCCCTCTGCTTAAAGCTTGTTGTCTTGTAATTCCACGAGGTAAAACAGGTTCGCCCGTACGACCATCATTCCGCCAAGCTTCCGAGTATAAATCGACCCATTCTTGGGCATTTAGAAGAGGTAAACGGTTAGTTGCATTTACCCAGCCTTCAAAATAATTAGCGTTAATTCGAGTTGTTCCCGCTTTGCCACGTTTAGTTGTAATGAGTACAACACCATTAGCAGCCTGTGCACCATAGATTGCAGCAGCAGCAGCATCTTTTAATACATCAATAGATTCAATATCATTCATGTTTATATCTGCGAGAGCATCTGTATTAGATGAACGAACAGAATTTGCACCAAATCCACCATCCCCGCTATTGTCTCCCGTAGTAATCGGAATACCATCCACAACAAAAAGTGGTTGGCTATTTGCACCGATAGAACCGACACCGCGTACACGAACTGTAAAACCACCACCAGCCATGCCATTCCCTTGTACAATTTGCACACCTGACATACGCCCTTGTAATGCACCCTGTACACTAGGAATTGGTAAATTTTCCAGTTCCTTAGATTGAACTGTTGCGATCGCACCTGTGAGTTCTCGCCGTTGCTTTGTACCGTATCCAACAACTACTGCTTCCTCCAATAACAATAAGTCTAACTGCATCTTGAAGTCTATTTTTGCATCGCCTTCACCTGCTACAGTAACTTTTTTTGTTTGGGACTTAAAGCCGATATACGATGCTGTAACCTCGAATGTCCCTTCGGGAACATTCCGAATTTCGTATGTTCCGTCTTTGCCAGTAAATGCGCCGAGAATTTTACCCCCGACTTTTACTTTAATACTCACCCCACCAAGAGGGGCATTCGTGTCGTCGTCGGTTGCTTTCCCGACAATACGCCCGTTTGCAAGCGCCAGCGCTGATGTCATGCCCAAAAGAAGCATAAACGCAGCGCAGTAATGCAGAAACGTTGTAAATTTTCGCATAGTGCTACGAATTTTAATGAAAAGAAAAGATGAACTGAAGAATTGTTACCAAAAATGTTGTAAGCCAAATACCAAGGGGCATCTGCGTTCTGGTTGCAGAAAATTGGTTTGATAGAAACAGCGCAACACAAACATCACAAGACCATACCGTCTTGCGTATTCCAATGGTCACACACGCCGGAAAAAGGTTAAGGGATGTATATTGGGGAGAACAAACACACAAAGCAATGAAGTACCGTCTTATCACATTTCTCCTAACTCGAACCTCTCTTTGTACTTCAACGTATTTGCTTTGCCTTCAACCTATACGTTGTCACAAGTACACCGTACTGAATGACTTCGGTGGTGCGAGAGTAAGGGCTTGAGAGGAATGTTTACCCGACGACAGTATTCGATACACACAACGTATGATTCCTCTGAAGAGAACAACTCTGAACACAAGTACCGAAATTACAGAATCCAAATTCGTTTGTCAAGTAGTTTTTTTTCACAAGGTGTGATGCGGCTTGGCAAGAATTTCATCGCTTCCAATCATTGAGGAGAAATCTATACACACATTATAAATCAAGAAAGGGCTGCATCGCTTCAAATTTTTTCTTCCCGATTCCTTTTATTCTCATCACATCTTCAATGCGGGTAAATTGACGTTCTTCTCGTGCGGCAATAATTTTTGCGGCTGTTGCCTCTCCTATACCCGGAAGCCGCATTAAATCTTGTAAAGAGGCGCTGTTGAGGTGAATTTTACCGGAACGGATTTTTTCCGTTTTGGCGCGCCGTGGAAATGGTGACTGTACACGAACAAGCGTATCTGCAAGAGCAAGTTCTTGCACAGATTCCCCATCCGGCGTTGTACCGGTAAATGTACTGAGCTCTACTTCAGCAAGACTGTCCGCCAAGCGTATGATTTCGCTGCGGATAGCACGATGTTCTTTATCGGCGACGTTTTCGCTAAGACCAATATGTTTCACTATCAATCCGACACTGAGACCAATAAGCAAGACCAGCACAACAATCACTTCGCTTTGTGTGACGGGTAGGACTGCTTGTACAGCTGTGATAAAGCGGGCAATTGGTTTGGGAAAACGAGAACTCATAGTTTACAAAATTGATAGAGCGATGAATGAATATTTGAACAACCATAACCGGCGTTTTAGCAAAAAATATTGCCGTCTTTACGAAAGATGCGTGAATTTATTATGATTGGTGCAAAGTTTTCCACAATTTTGTACCGCATAAACGTCTTTTCGGCAGACTTCATTGATGTACATAATTTTATTTTTTTGTCCTTATGGTGAATGGTATGGAAACTGTTTGTTTGATTGAAGACGATAAAATTACGCGCAAACTGTTTGTTTTGCTTCTTCAACGGGCGGGCTTTCATGTCGAAGATTTCGGCGATGGTAACTCTGCTTTAATCTGGCTTTCGTCTCATCCGGTAGATGTTGTTGTCTCGAATATCGTATTGCCTGAAGGAATAAGCGGAATAGATGTTTTGACAAAGGTCCGTCATTCTTCTGCTTCTGCTCCGCCGCTTGTCTTTGCTCTGACATCATTTGTACGTCGCGGTGAGCGCGAACAATACTTAGAAATGGGATTTGATGGTTGTATCGCTAAACCAATTGACCCTCAAACATTTGCCGAAGATTTTCGTGCAATGATGATGAATACAAGAAAAAATTAGACCATTGGCTTATTGTTTGGTTGCCCAAATACTAAAGTTGCTCGGTGCTCAATAAACCAATGGTCAAATGTAAGAATGTATCCTATATGTCCATTTTGTGGGTATGAATAGTGCGAATAATCACGTACAGCAATAGTCCTATCGGACCAGCCATAAACGTTCCCAATAAACACGGTACTACGTACCAATGCGATAAGCCCTGTGCCTGTGCGTCCTGTACTTCCCAAGCACCGACGAACATATCAAACGCCAAGTAGTGTACCCAGCCAATCAGCGCCACAACCGGATTTTGAAATGCGGTGATGATGCCGCCTAACGACGTGAGACCATCGCCGCTATTAACCATAGCAAAATTACCCAAAAACAGTATCGCATAACAGCAAGCAAGGATAAGGATATTCCCCCATATCACTACGCGCCGTGAGTATTGCCAACGCGGAAGAACCAGCAAAAAGAACCATCCGAGCAAAGCAAATGTATTCGCTGCTTGAAAAAGAGCATCGTAATTCATAGAATTCTCCGAAAAAATGATAAAAATAGCACAACGAAGCATCCTGCGCCGAAGCACTGAAGAGAGAAATACGGTTTGAACTACCGTATTGTCTTAGGTCAACACATGCTAAAGAGCCGAAAAAAGGAGGGAAATTGTGAGGAGCATGACCGTGAAAAATCGTGAAGCAATACTGAATCGCCCAAGCAATTCGGAAATTGAAGTACTAGAGAAAAGTACGAAAAAAAAATGATACGGTAAAACGCTATTTTACCTCTGGTAATCCTGAAGATAGTGTGAAGAATTCCTTGCGGAATAGCAAGTTTTTTGTAGATTTCGCGCGAGATTTTTTAACTGACACCAAAAAAAACACGCTGTTTCCGAAAAAAGTGTATTTTGGCGTGTTTGTCATTGCGCTATACGTTTGCGCCATACGTAAAATATGGATAATATACATATCATTTTTACGGTATAACTTTCTTTATCGGCATTTGAGCCTCTTCCAGAACAAATGAAACGCACTCTTGTAACTTCAGCACTCCCATACGCAAACGGTTATCTACATTTGGGACACGTCGCCGGCTCGTTTTTACCTGCCGATCTATACGTCCGCTTTCTACGTTTGTTTGGCGAAAATGTCCTTTATATCGGTGGTTCTGACGAATACGGCGTAGCGATTTCTATTGCTGCAGAAAAAGAAGGCGTTACACCACGCGATATTATTGATCGCTATCATACCGCGAATAGCAATGCCCTGCGCGCTTTTGGGATGAGTTTCGACATCTATTCCCGCACTTCTATTCCGCTTCATATTCAAACGACGCAGGAATTTTTTACTGATTTGCTGGAAAAAGGCTATATGGCAGAAAAAGAAGAGGCACAATTCTATGATGCTGACGCTAATATGTTTTTGCCCGACCGCTATGTTGAAGGAACGTGTCCAAATTGCGGATATGACAAAGCGCGCGGCGACCAATGCGACCGTTGTGGTGCGTATTACAATCAACTTGATCTGAAAAGCCCTCGCAGCTTGGTTTCCGGCAAAACACCCGTCGTTAAGAACACAACACATTGGTATTTCAAACTCGGTGATTTCCAGACGATGCTGGAAGAATATATTACACGTAATAGCGCTGCGTGGAAAGATAATGTTGTTCAACAAACCCGCTCATGGCTGAATCAAGGTTTGGGCGACCGCGCTATTACCCGCGATTTGACATGGGGCGTGCCGGTTCCTTTGGAACGTGCCAAAGGGAAGGTTATTTATGTCTGGTTTGATGCGGTTTTGGGCTATATCTCCGCAACAAAAGAGTGGGCAAATGCTCAGGGTAAGCCTGAGGCATGGAAAGATTGGTGGACGCTGCCTGCCGGTCAAACTCAAGAAGAAGCTCAAATGAATTACATCGCGTTTTTGGGTAAAGATAATATCGTCTTTCATACAATCATGTTTCCTGCAATGCTTTTTGCGCGTGGGCAGTATGTGCTTCCGACAAATGTTCCGGCAAATGAATTTTTGAATTTGGAAGGCGAAAAGTTTTCTAAATCGCGTCATTGGGCGATTGATTTGCAAGACTATTTCAAAGAATTTCCCGAACCGCAGCATGTGGACGCGCTTCGCTATACGCTGGCAATGAATATGCCGGAAACAAAGGATGCTGATTTTACATGGCGTGACTTTCAGGCTCGTGTTAATAACGAACTTGCTGCTATTTTGGGTAATTTTGTTAACCGAGCCGCGCAGTTTTTGCACAAAAATTTTGGCGGACGAGTACCGAGACTCCCTTCCAATCTGGTGAAGCTGCCCGAAGCATGGAAATTATTGACAACAGACATTGCTGCGTATAATACCGATACCATAGAAGCAACAATCGAAGCGCTACACCCCAAATATTTACATTATTTTTCGACTGACGATGTTCGCGTGATAGCCGCATTAACACTGGGTGCACGGAAAATTGACACGAATTATCGCGCGTTTCGGTTTCGCGATGCTGTTACCGAAACGATGAATCTCGCCCGTGCGGCAAATAAATATTTTAATGATGCGGCACCGTGGAAAAGCATTAAAGAACAACCCGATGAAGCTGCAAAGTCGCTTTACGTCTGTGCTCAACTCATTCGTGCTTTGGCAATTGCTTTTGAACCGATTCTTCCTAACACGTCTGGTGCAATGGCAGAACTTTTAGGCGGTATCAAGGAAAAAAGCTGGCAAACGCTCGTGCAACCTTACGTTGCTGAAGAAACACAGTGTATGGAACCCAAAATTCTGTTTGGTAAAATTGAAGACGACGTTGTTGCACGGCAAGTCGCCAAACTCGGCTCACAACCTCATTTGGAATCTATGAATCAACAATCAATGAATCAGCCGCCTATTGTTCAGGAATCAGCGAATCAAACATCAACAAATCTTATCACGATTGATGATTTTAAACAAATCCAACTTCGTACCGGAAAAATTCTGCAAGCTGAACGTGTTCCTAAATCTGACAAAATGGTGAAATTACAAGTGGATTTAGGCATAGAGCAGCGCCAGATTCTTGCCGGTATCGGTAAAACCTATACACCGGAAGAATTAGTAGGCAAAGTGGTAACAGTCGTGGCGAATTTGAAACCCGCCAAACTTATGGGGTTGGAATCGCAAGGAATGTTGCTTGCTGCTAATATGCCCGATGGTTCACTTTCTCTTGTTACACCGGAAAAAACGGGTATTGAGGCAGGTGCAGAAGTTCGGTAGAGCCGATCCGTCAAATGACGCTGTAACTTGTCGAAATGACTCTTGTTGGGAAAACTATTAAGCGATACTTCTTGAAAACGCCGCGTCCGTCTTGTTCCAAAACGTGATTACATTTGATTATATTTTTTGTGTCTATGAGCAATCATAACAACATTCCGGGACACTCCATATTTTGTCGCGACTATATACGCAATTTCTTTTTGCGTAAAGTATGGTGGCGTGTGCTGGTATCGTGGGTTGTGTTGTGTGCGCTTAATATTGGTTGCTGTTTTCCTTTATTGGCTTTCGGTTCCGGGCGAATTGATAGTCTCAAGCAGGTTCTCAATGCTGCTACAGATAAAGAACGTGTTCAAGTTCTCAATGAATTATCCCGTGAATACCGATATATTGCCCTTGATTCCTCGTTTATGTACGCACAGCAAGCGCAGGTGCTAGCTGATAAACTCGGTGATAAGCTTGGCATTGGTTTTGCTCTGCGCAGCATGGGGCAAGTCTATGAGAATCAGGGTAAATATGATATGGCGCTTGATCATCAACTTCGCGCTTTGGTGGCGTTTGAAGCCGCAGACCATTTGCCCGGTATAGCGAGTGCCTCTAATCTGATCGGCGATATTTACCGCGCTCAAGAAAAGTATGAAAAAGCACTTGCGAATTATCATCGTGCTTTGGCAATCCATCGAAACATGAATAACAAGGAGCGAATTGCGACGGTGCTGAATAATATTGCCGTGTGTTATATGCGTCAAAAGCGCTACCAAGAAGCTCTTGATACATTGCTCTATACCGAAACTCTCTACAAGGAAGTCGGCAGTACCCATATTGTTTGGGCTTGGCTCAATTTGAGCGAATATTTTGTTAAGCGACAAGACTTTGCACAGGCGTTATCCTATGCACTACGAACACTTGATACTGCCTCAAAAGTGGATGACAGACTTACAACTGTAGCCGCTATGCACACGATAGGATTGAGTTACAGCCGTTTGGGCAAAATAGATTCGGCGCTTATCTTTGGTATACGTTCGCAGCAAACAGCCGTACGATTTGGTTTTCGTAACGAGCTCAAGCAAAGTTATTATGTACTGTCGGAAATTTACTCTGACGCTCGCCGATACGACAGCGCTCTCTATTATTACAAATGCTTTTCGACACTCCGAGATTCCGTTCTTTCTGCCGAAATGCAGAATAATGTAGCGACGCTCCAAATGCAAATTGAAACAGCCAAACAAGAAGAACAAATTAAACGGTTGTCGCTGTATCGTAACTCGTTAGTCGGAGGAATTGCGCTCTTGCTTGTTGTTGCAGGGCTTATGATGAATCGTTATCGTTTGAAAAAACGTTCCGAAGAAGAACTTAAACGGACTAATGATGAGATTTTGCGTCAGCAATCTATTTTGGAAAAACAAGCTACTGAAATTGAATTAACGAATACCGAGTTACAATCAACAATTGAATCAGTGCATCAGCGTAATTACGAGCTTGCCGAACTTAACCGCGAGAAGAATGAGATTTTGGGGATAGTTGCCCATGATTTGAAAAATCCGGTTTCCAATATTCGGATGCTTGCAAAACTTTTGCGTGATGAAACTGAAACACTCTCACTTGCTGAAATTACCGAGTTTTCCGGTGATATTTACACTGTCTCGGAGCGAATGTTTGAACTGATTACAACGCTGTTGGATGTCAGTGCTATCGAACAAGGGACGCTGCGCTTTAATTTTTCGGTGTTTGAGATAGCATCTCTTGCAGAAAATGTTGTTAATAATTACAAAGCCCGCGCACAAGCAAAAGATATCAAACTGCATTTTGAGCAAAATCAAAATACTGAAGGTTTAGAACGGTATAGCCTTGTTGCGTATGCTGATAAAAATGCCACATTGCAAGTATTAGATAATTTGCTTTCCAATGCGGTAAAATACTCACCCTACGGCAAAAATGTGTGGGTGCGCGTTTTGGATGATTACGCCAATATGCTCGCTGATACTACACCAACAACCAATCTTCTGGCAGAGCCGCAAGAATATATACGGATTGAAATTCAAGATGAGGGTCCGGGCATGACGGAAGAAGACAAACAAAAACTCTTTGGAAAGTTTACACGATTATCGGCAAAACCTACCGGAGGCGAGCATTCAACAGGTTTAGGGCTTTCCATCGTCAAAAAAATGGTGGAAGGAATGAGCGGAAAAGTCTGGGTTGAAAGCGTGTTCGGCAAAGGCGCGACGTTTGTTGTTCTCCTCCCCAAAGGCGATGCAGTGGTGTAGAGTCACCAGCGCCGGAGTCTTATTCGCAACAGATAACGAACTTTTTCTTGCCATTACAACTATTACATGAAACTCTGGAGCAAATCTGCAACTGTTACCAATGAAGCGATAGAGCGCTTTACGGTCGGTCGCGACCGTGAAATGGATATGTTTTTGGCGGAATACGATGCCATTGGTTCGCTAGCACACGGCGCAATGCTTCACAGCATCAATCTCCTCACTACTGAGGAATGGAGCGCTCTCCAGCAGCAATTACGCCTGATTATTCGGGAGATTCGATTAGGAAATTTTCAGATCGCCGAAGAAGTTGAAGATGTTCATTCGGCAATCGAACTCCTTTTGACGCAACGTCTGGGCGATACGGGTAAAAAAATTCATAGTGGACGTTCTCGGAATGACCAAATAGCGCTGGATTGTAAATTGTTTTTTCGTGCTGAACTCCACCACATTGTCCTTGCCACCGAAGCACTGTTTACGCGCTTACTCAATCTCGCTGAAGCCCACAAAAACACACTGCTACCCGGTTATACACACTTCCAAATTGCCATGCCTTCTTCGTTCGGTGTGTGGTTTTCTGCGTATGCTGAAAGCCTCGTGGATGACGTATCTATGGTGCTTACAGCGTACCGGATTGTTAATAAAAATCCGCTTGGTTCGGCAGCCGGTTATGGTTCTTCCTTTCCTCTGAATCGTCGTATGACAACGGAGCTTCTGGGATTTGACGACATGAATTACAACGTCGTTTATGCTCAAATGGGAAGAGGGAAAGTAGAGCGTGTCATTGCTCAAGCGCTTTCATCACTTGCTGCAACACTTGGGAAGATGGCAATGGATATTACGTTGTTTATGAGTCAAAATTTCAACTTTGTTACTTTTCCTGATGCGCTGACAACCGGTTCAAGTATAATGCCGCATAAGAAAAACCCGGATGTTTTTGAACTGATTCGTGCGCGGTGTAATCGCTTGCAGGCTCTTCCCAACGAGATTACGCTTTTAACTGCAAATCTTCCTTCAGGCTATCACCGCGACGCACAATTGCTCAAAGAAGCGATATTTCCTGCCTTTACAAGCATAAAAGAATGCTTAGAAATTGCGGAGTTTGCCTTGGGGCAAATTCTTGTTCGCACTGATATTTTGGACGATGAACGAGGAAAAGCGCTGTATGCGTATCTTTTTAGCGTTGAATGTGTCAATGAATTAACACTGCAAGGCATCCCTTTCCGCGATGCCTACAAACGTGTCGGCGATGATATTGCCTCAGGAACGTTCCAGCCTTCGCGGGAAATTCATCATACACACGAAGGAAGTATCGGGAATTTATGCTTGCCGGAAATTCGGTCTGCTATGGATTTGATTCAATCGGCATTTCCCTTTGACCGTGTAGAACAAGCCGTGAAGAGGCTTGTAGGAGAAGAGTAATGTCCCTGCCTAATGAGTTGGGTTCTTCAAAACCCCACTGCATCGTTATTGGCGGGGGATTCGCCGGAATAACAGCGGCAGTGCGCCTGACCGAAGCCAATTGGAAAGTAACATTGATTGAAGCACGGGAGCGCCCGGGTGGGCGCGTGCTGTCTCTCAAAGACAGCGCCACAGGAGAAATTATTGATAACGGTCAGCATTTAATGATGGGGTGTTATGAAGACACGTTACGATTGCTGGCAACACTCAACACCACACATATTCTCCGCCGTCAAAGAGCGCTTCGCGTCTGGTTCGCAGAGCGTCTTTCTTCTCAAGAGCATAACACGTCTTTTTGTCTTGATGCGTCGCTGCTGCCCGGAAAATTCGGGGTCGCACTAGGAATGATGCGCCTTCAAGGGTTGTCGTGGCAGGAAAAAATGTACCTTTTGTACTTTGCCTCACGTTTGCAACTCAACCTTGTTAAACCTTTCGGGAAAACATCAGCAGAGCTTCTGCGAGAAGAACGCCAATCGGAGCGCGTAATACAACGGCTCTGGGAGCCTATTATTTTGGCAACGCTCAACACATCGGTTGCTCAATCATCAGCAGTGCTGTTTGTTGAGGTCATGCGGCTTGCATTTTTGGGTGGAAGTGAGGCTTCACAAATGCTGATTGCTGAAACAGGCTTAGATGCAGTATTAGAACCTGCCTCCGAATGGCTACACAACCGAGGCAGCACGTTTTTGACGGGAATTGTACAGACTCTTTGTGTTACTGATGATTACGTATCCGGTGTGAAATTAAAAACCGGCGAGGTGCTTGAAGCTGATGCCGTTATTAGTGCAGTTCCGCTCCCCATTCTCGCAAAACTTCTTCCCTCAGAATTGCACCGCACGGCTCAACTGCCAAATGTAAGCCTTTTCCCGACCTCTCCGATTCTTTCTGTCTATTTGTGGTTTGATAAAGAGTTTGTCGAACAAGATTTTGTCGCATTGCTGGGAACAAACGTGCAGTGGGTGTTTAATCGCCGAAAACTTTGTCAAGCCGAAACATCTGTCACGGAGCGCTTTCCGTGTCATCTTTCTTTAACTGTCAGTGCCGCTGATGTTTGGGCTGGTGCTTCTTCCGAAGAGATTATTCGACACTGTACAGAAGAACTTTGTACAGTTTTTCCCTTGGCTCGGACGGCAAACCTTCTTCATGCGCGGGTCATGCGCGAAAAAAATGCAACACCGCTTTTTACCCCTGTAAATGAGCACCTGCGTCCAAATGCTCAAACACCGCTCAAAGGCTTGTTTCTGGCAGGTGATTGGACAAATACGGGATTGCCGGCAACTATTGAAAGTGCATCTCGAAGCGGGGTTTTAGCGGCTCATGCTGTCGCCCGCTCTCACAACCAGAGCGTTGGAGCGTCGGTCGTTGGAACGTGAAAAATTGTCTGAATCTTTTGGCACATCATTTGCGTAGAATATAGATGCAGGGTGAACATAATTCCTTTGCCTGTTCTACAATAAGAAAGTATACTGCATGGATTCTCCATCAATCAATAGACCTACCAACATATCTAACGATAACTCCACATCACAGTCGCCCAGCAGTGTTTCGGCAGAAACATCAGGCACAAAGCCACGTGCCGTACAATCACAAAAGGTACTTAAACTCCGTGTTTCGGGTTCTCATCGCGTTATCTGTTTATCTCACTGGGGTTTAGGTAATGCCGGTTCGCAAGGTAAATAACCTTCTTTTCTCTTCAGAAGGTGTCAGTTTTGCCTGACACTGTGAGCAGCGGCTGACATAGACTGTTCACAATTCCTGACATTTGCATTGGCATTGATTGCTTATCCCGAAACGGAGATGGCAACATCATAAGCCGAGTTTCAAGCCTGATGACAAGACATTTTCTTGCGTTTAGGCTTTTTTTTTTGCAAAACAACCTGAACGTACGAATTTGAGACAAAAGATGAGATGAAAAACAATTGAGAGACACTGATCCAGAGGAGGGTGATTCTGTAGAGGTCACAAAACGCAAATGAGATAGGCACGCTAGTTAAGTACAATTCACCTAATTGATTTTTTTGACCAATCTCAGGCGATTCATTTGTCCGCTCGGTTCGGCAGGAAAATATTCAACGGCATCCATAACCATACGAATTATGTGTACCCCAAAACCGCCTTTACGGTGCTGGGCAGCATATTGCTTTAAATCGGGAGCGGGCACGGTAAGTGGGTCGAAGGCAGTGCCGTTATCCAGAATCTCGATTACGAGTGCCTCATCGTCTTGAGGATGAATATCAATAAAAAACTCTCTGGTATTATCAAGATGATACGAATGGCGAATAAGATTAGAACAAGCCTCATCTACAGCCAGCGCGATTTTATGAATCCCCTGCTCGGAGAATCCAAATTCACGCGCTTTATCCTGAACGAACTGGCGGATACGCTCTAATTCGGTCGTGTCGCCGGAAGCGGTCAGGCGTTCGTGTATGAAGGAACTTGCATTTGACATTCGTTTTCTACGAAAAAGAAAATATCGTTACGATAAACAATCATTTCCAATGCTGCACCGTACGCAATAGCATTATGCTAATTTTTTATGCTCTATGCAGAAAGACACATCTTTGAGGTGATGAGTATTTTCTGTTGCGAGGTCTTTTGCAACGGCATTGGGAGATTCTTAGGAAATTTGAGCGATGTAAATCGGTAAAAGTTTATGTAGAGCAAGATGTTGCGTGGGAAGCAATATCCGCCTCTATGCCGGATTTATGCCGAAAATTTGGCGAGCGCCTCTTCTTCCTTATCGGTAATATCGAATAGCATGGGAAAACCGAGTAAATCAAAAACGGTATAAACTTTTTGTTTCATAGCGGTCAGTTTAATATCGCCGCCACTCGCGCGAACTTCTTCAATAAAGACCATAAACACGCCTAACCCTGCGCTGCTGATATACTCAAGGTCATTGAAATTCACCACGAGGCGATGATTTCCTGCGGCAATTGCTCCTGCTATTGCCGATTCCAATTCCGGTGCGGTATGCGCATCAAGGAAGCCTTTTAAATAAAAGACCTCTGCATTGCCGTTGGTTTTTTGTTCGAGAGAAAATTTACTCATATCTGTCTCTACGCTAGGTGAGTCAAAAAGTTGCAGACAATTTCTTGTCCGGCTGTTGAGGTCGGAAGGGCGTATGAAACTCCGACACTGTACGGCTAAAACGGTACTTGAATCATCAACAATACGCCTGCAAATATACTCAAAAATGCTTTCGGATTGATGTGCGAATTTATCAGAAACAAGTTTCGTATAAAGAATCGCAGCCAATCTTTTCTTTTATGCCCTCGTTGTTGGGTTTATTATTCTTTGATGTGCATCCGCATTGGTTGAACGATAAGGTAAAACACGGCGCTAATGTATCCGAGCATGGATAAAAATGGTCCTGCACCGCTCAAAATCGTTAATCGTTTGACAAGAAGTGCCTTTGCAGATTCCAGTGGAAACTCATTGTATGGTGCATACTGAATAAGTTGAATTAACTGAACATCGTAATACATTTGCCACAATTCAATCGGAATATACAGTGCGATCAGTACACCGCCAATAAACAAGCCACCTCGTAAACGCCAATAAAGACGGTGTGAGAGCCACAAATACCCACCAACCAATACCAATGCTCCATACCCGCTCATTGTATAAAAAGCACTTTGCGCAAAAAGCCGCAATGCCTGTGCCTGCGCTAAGGGAGGCATATCAGGCTTGAAGGTGAGTGTGCCGGCAACAAAAAGGTCAAAACCTATAGCAGCCCGAATAATCAAGCCACCAAGCCAAACAATGCCACCGAGAGCAGCAAGAAAAAGCGCTATACGCTGTGGGGTGGAAAGTATTCTCATTATCACACGGAAAATTCGTACAGAAAATTACTGTGCATATTTGTCAATGATAAACTCGACGCGGCGATTCATTTGTCGTCCTTCTTCCGATTTATTACTGCTTGCTGGGTTTTCAGCACCGAAGCCTTTTGCAGCAAGGCGTTTGGGCTCAATACCCAACTGAGTAATATAATCTAAAACCGCTTGAGCGCGTTTTTGTGAAAGCTCTAAATTATTCTTTTTTGTTCCAACATTATCGGTGTAACCTGCTATCGTAATAGACATAGACGGATTACGCTGCAATAAATCAACAAGACGCTTCAATTCAGGGTCGGATTCATGACGTAAGTTCCACTTTCCTGTATCAAAAAAGATATTGTTCACCAATACGGACTGCCCCTGCTCTAGTTTCACCAAACGTAAATCTCGTCGTACTTCCTGATACTTCTGTAAAGTACGCAAATCAATATTTTCGTTGATAGAAATATATTTGTCTGCTTCAGCGCGAAAGCCGTACAATTCTCCGACGGGAAGCGAAATTGTATACGCACCTGTCAAGGAATCACTTCGGGCAACTCCGATTTCTCGCCCCGTTGTGAGCGATTCGTAACGAATAATTGCGCCAATCGGCTTTTTTGTTTTTGCGTCCAATACTCTACCGGACATCAGTGTTACAGGACGCGGACGTAAAGCGTCGGGTATAGCTATGCGATAAATATCGCTTTTGTTGGCAGTATTTTTGGTTGAAACAAAGTAAGCAAATTCACCCGAAGCTGGCAAGGAAAAATATCCGTCCCATTCGGGGGTGTTAATCGCCGGACCGAGATTTTGCGGCTCTGTCCAACGTTGCCACGTTGAATCTATACGCCGTGACATAAAAATATCATTACTTCCGTAACCGTTGTGCCCTTCGGATGAAAAGTAGAGCGTCATCCCGTCACTAGCTAAAAAAACGGTTGTTTCATCACCCGCCGTATTAATGTCTCTCCCTAAATTCAACGGCGGAGACCACTTACCATTTTGAAGCAAAAAACTTACAAATAAATCCATTCCGCCAAACGACGTATTGCGATCAAGTGCCATCAAAAGCGTCTTGCCGTCCGGCGCAAGCGAATAATTTACTGTCACATTATTGATTTGGTAATCCATAATGTACTGGCGTTCCGGCATTGACCAGCCTTCGGTTGTTCGGTATGACATCGAAATACCGTCTCGTGCATTGCCATTGCTCAAATACACATTACCCACAAGCATCGTATTACCGTCCGGCAAAATACCGCACAGAAAATTTGGATGACGGTTATTGAGCGGAGCGCCGATGTTTTTTGCTTCGCCCCATACGAGTTGATGTGTGATACTGTCTTCCTGTTGCTCGGCATACCAAATGTCTTCTTGTCTTTCGATACCAACATTTTCAGGATGGTTTTTTCGGCAAAAATAGAGCGTTTTTCCATTAGGCGTAATAATAGGAAAGAGTTCATCAAATGCACTATTTACACCCTTACCGAGGTTTTCCGGCGATACGGGCATCTCTGCTCCGGGTGCCAGATTAATTTCCGGCTTAATTGTATCAAGCGTTGTTCCTAGAGCAATTGCATCTATTTCATTCGCCCCCGCAACTAATCCGACATTAATCACCACCTCGACTTCACTGACAAGAAAGGGGCGTGGCTCAAAAAAAACATTAAGCATCCGCCACGAAATGGGAAGTGCTTGTGGTTTTGCTTTATAGACCGTATCTACTTCTTGCGGGCTTGTGCCACGCACGAGAATTGCACTAATTGCTCCTGGATTGACATTCTCTGCCACTGCGACTTGCCGCGCTTGTACGGGTATGGCAAAGCCAACTCGTAAGTTATCAGTAATGCTAACAGGAATTTTGTTGTTGTCCTTGGATGACGACCACGAACATGGGTTTGTCTCGCCGGCACGGGAAAGAATATTTGGTTTGCCCAAGAGTTGATACGCCGAATATGGACCAATATTTCGTAACTGGGATGTAATCCGAATGAGCTTTGATGCCCATTGAATCTTGGGTTCGGTGTGTTTCTCAGAACGTGGAAGTTCTGATTTTACCGAAGATTGTGCAAACGCCGTTTCGGAATGGAGCGAGCAAATATGCATAGTGCAAACCAAACAAAGCATAACAGACCATCCGCAAAAAGGTGTGGTGATTCTTGGAAGCGGTCTGAATATCATTGGTGAACTATGCGTAACAAGAGAATAAAAATCAACAATCATGGCAGGAAAATCATTAATGAAACTCTTGCTCCTTCTGGGATGCATCAGACAACAAAAATGATGTAGTTGTTGGTCATTGTGTGTGAAAATAAGCAAACCGCAAATTTACGGCTTTTTGTGGGATAATCATGGAAAAATATCACACGACAAGGTGCATGATTGAAGAAGTGTTGTACACTCAGAAATTACATTGTCTGTACATAGCACTGCTGAAAATTTTATTGTGCAAAAATCGCACCGGAACTCGCCGGAAGTGTGATATTACCAGACGCTGAACCAAGCGGCACAACCGGAGAAATACGCTCTGCATTGCCAATAAGATTCCATGTGCCTTCGGGCAAGGTCATATCAAGCGCGGAAGCATTTCCGTTCAAAATAACAACAAAGGTTTTTGGCTGTCCTTTAACGGAAGAATTATTGCGAATGCGGAAGGCTATGGCATGGTCATTGGTTGTTTCTAAAAACTCAATATCCTGTTTTGTTGCGCTTCCGAAAGCATTAGGATAAACGCGGCGCAGCGCTGTCAAGCCCTTGTAGTAATTGAGCAGGTCTTTATTGGCAAGTGCGTGACGGTAGTTGATATAATTCGTTGCATCGTCTTTGTTGTAGCTGTTGCGGTCTATCATTCCAACGCGCTTTTCATTGGGGTTGCCGGGTGCGATGACTTTGCTGCGGGCGTATTCTTGACCGGAATGAATCATCAGAGGTCCTTGTGCCGAAAAAAGAAAGAGTGCGGCAAGTTTGTTCAAAGCAATCTGGCGGAGCGTAAGTTTAGCGTGTTTGTTCAGATCTTTGATAACCGTGTTCATCGTGCAATCGCCCAAAGCCAGGCGAATAAAATCGCCCATCGTTTCGTCGTCGTGGGATTCGAGATAATTGACACTATGCTCTTTTTGCAAAAATAATCCGCCGTCCTCGCGGAGTGTACCGTTGATAAATGCTTGCTCGGAGCGTTTGGTATTACTGCCTTGGTGTTTGCCGAAGATAAATCCTAAGCCGTCTTTAGGGTTTTGTCCTTTGACACCATTGCGAATTTGGTCATTCCACGAAGCCCAGCCAATATCGCTGAATTTATCCGGTCCGTACTTATTGCCGCCCCAAGGCTCTGCAACGATAAACACATTTGGATTGATTTTTCGTGCTTCACGCAAGATTTCTTCGCACGTTTCACGGTCAATCATTGTCGCCAAATCAAAGCGGAAACCGTCTATATGGTAGGCTGTCATCCAATACTTGATGCTTTCTACGATAAGCCGCCGTGCCATTGTCCGCTCGGTTTTGAAATCGTTGCCGCAGTACGAAGTGTTGACGTAATTTCCCGCAGCATCGGTGCGGAAATAGTAGTATTTGTCAATGTATTTGAATGGGTTTGCATCAAAATCCGACACGTGATTATACACCACATCCATAATGACCGCAATTTTTTCTTTATGCAACGCCCGCACGAGGTCTTTGAATTCGCGTACAGCACGACCATCCGTCCCGCTCCATTTTCCGGCAGCAAGGCTGCTTTCGCTGGCGTAGTACGATTCCGGCGCAAAATAAAAACTGGTCATGTAGCCCCAATGATTGCGTTCTTGCGGGTTGCCATCGTTGAAGACCTTAAACTTGGCTATTGTTGAACTATCGCGGTAGGGTAATTCTATATTGGCAAATTCATGGATCGGCAAAAACTCAACGGCGTTAATGCCCAAATCCTTCAAATACCGTATTCCACCTGTTTTTCCCTGTTCCGCCAAGCCTTTGTATGAGCCTTTGGCTTTTACGCCCGAACTTTGGTGCGCAGTCAAATCCCGCACGTGTGCTTCGTAAATCATCAGGGTATTGTGATTCGCCGGAACAACGAATGTATCGCCTTTCCAATCATATTTTTCATCATCGTTAGGATGCAGAATAAGCGTCCGCGATTCGTGACGATAGGTGTTTTTCGTTGCCACGGCGCGTGAATACGGGTCTGCAAAAAGAGCTGAAGAATCAAAGGCTTCGCCTTGAAACGTGCTACCACCGATAACGCGGTAGGCGTAATAGGTGCCAATAAGTGCCGATGCTGGTTTTTTCTCTGTGTATTCCCACGTGCCGTCGCTGTTTTTAGTCATCGGTACACCACGACCGGCATCATCTTCCGGTTTTTTGAAAAAATGAATAAACACACTTTGGGCGCGCGGCGCAAATAATCGAAACGTCGTTGATTGTTCGCCAAGCGAGTAACCAAGAGGTTTTGAGGAAAAATATTTCTCCAATTCCTGCTCGGAAGGTTGAGCCATAACCGCAACAATAGTGATAAAAACAAAAGTTGCCGAAGAAAGAAGCAAACGCATCATAGAACACACAAAAAATCAGTAAAGCAAATGTGAATTGCAAGTCGGAAAATACGATTATTTGCCCATTTTTTCTATGCCTTTTCAGGGGTGCAAAAGAGATTTGAGAGCGAATCGGAGAAGCACGGGGTTCAATTGAGGGTAAAGTTTTGGTAATTCACAAGGAAAAGCATACAAAGGCTTGACTTTAAGGAAATTGCTGCGTATCTTACGCAGGTTCGCCTTAATTACCGATTTGTCAATCTTTTCCGACAAAAGGTGTTGCCTTCCCAACGTTTGCCCTTCCTCATCCATCCAAATCGGGTGCTTCTTCCGCATCGTTAGCGGTTTCTTCTTCTCACCGTGATGTTTCCTCCGAGCGTTCAGGCTTTTTGAGCGGTCGCGTGCTTGTGTTGAATCAAAGCTACGAGCCGATAAGTGTATGCAATGTCAAAAAAGCTATGACCTTGCTTTTTTTGATGAAAGCAGAAATCGTCGTCAGCAACGAACAGCGCAAAGTGCGGAGTATCAAAAACTTTTTCGCATATCCAAGCGTTATTCGCTTGCGCCGGTATATTCACGTGCCGGTGAAAAAAGTTGAACTTTCCCGCAAAAATATCCTTCGACGGGATAATCACCAATGTCAATACTGTGGTACAACCAAAGCGCCTCTGACGATTGACCACGTACAACCAAAGTCCCGTGGCGGCTTGGATACATGGGAAAATCTTGTGTGTGCCTGCGTCAAATGCAACACAAGAAAAGGCAACCGCACACCCGATGAAGCGAGTATGAAACTGATGAAAACGCCTCGCCGTCCCAGTCACGTAACGTTTATCAAAAATTTAGGCGGTGATATTGACGAAGGTTGGAAACCGTATCTTTTTATGACGTAAGTCTGATGAGATTTATATTGGCTGCTGCTCTTCAGGCAGCATAGATGCTACTAAGGCGTGAAAGTGTTTCATTAAACTCCGCTCGACCAGTCGGTCGTCTTGCTCCGGTGGCGGAACGGGTTTGCCGATGATAACGCGGATTGTTCCTTCTTGCAAATCTACCGAATCAGCGCGTAAAACCTTGTGTGCATCTACGATAGCTACCGGCACAAGAGGCTTTTTTGCTCGTGCTGCAAGGTGAAATCCGCCGCGCTTAAATTCTTTCAGTCTGCCTGACCGTGAGCGTGTCCCTTCCGCAAAAATAATCACTGAATCCCCACTCTGAATAGCGCTGATGGCTTTATTGATACCTTCCACGCTCCGACGCATTTTTTCGCGTTCAATCGGAATAAACGGGCTTGCCATCAGTTCCCAACCTAAAAACGGGATAAGTTGGAGTGTGCGTTTGTAGATAATGCGAATCCGTCCGCCCAGCTTTGGGGCGGTCGCTACCCAAATTGCGGGAATGTCAAAAATGCTGACATGATTCGCCACAAAGACGTAGGTTTCCCCTTCGGTTAAGTTTTCTTGTCCTTCCACAACCAAGTTGATATTTGCCATGCGAAGCGAGGTTTTTGCAAAGTTCAAGCCGTGTTTGTAAAAGAGTTTGTGATCTTTGTCAAACCACGAAAACGACAGCCCGAAGAGCGAATAACCGATGGTCATGCTACACAGCCGAACTACCTGCCAATATGTTGTGAGTCTGTTCATACCTGTTTGTTGAGAGGGCGTGATATGAGTGAGCAATTATGAGGCTTCTGCATCGGAAGCAATCGGAAAAAGTATAGTAAACAGTGTACCTTTGCCGGCAGTGCTTTCAACGGAAATTTCTGCGTGAAGTCTGTCTACTAGGGTTTTAACGATAGATAAGCCTAGACCAATACTGTGTTCGTTGCCTGTGGGTTGTGCGGAAAGCCGGGCAAATTTTTGGAAGAGGCGCTTTTTGTCTTCGTCGGTCATCCCCAAGCCTTGATCTTGGACATCGAGCCGTACAAATGCTCCTTGTACGAAAAGCCTTGTGGTTACTTGTGTCCGAGTAGGAGAATACTTAATCGCATTGGAAATTAAATTGTCGAGAATTTGAGCAATGGCAACTTCATCCGCTTGAACCATCGGCAGATTCTCGCTTTGTTCGTAGTGCATCGTAATTTTCTTTTTGCCTGCACGTGCTTCGTAATCTTTGACGATATGCTCGACAATCACGCCAATTTCAATCGGGTTCAACTCCAATGCGAGTTTGCCTTGTTCAATAGCATTAGTGTCCAGCAAATTACTGATAAGTTCCATCATTCCGCTCACTGTATGCACAATGTCCTGCGCCGCATCGTTAATGAGGTCGGGCGTGAATGTGTCGGCTTCATATGCCATTTTCTCGGCGATAAACTGAATTTTCGAGAGCGGGTTGCGCAAATCGTGCGCTGCAATGCCCAGAAATTCATCTTTTTCACTATTGAGGTCTTGCAGGCGCTTATTTTGGCGAACGAGACGCAAATGAGTGCGAACGCGGGCTAAAAGTTCCTGCGAAATAAATGGTTTCGTAATATAGTCCACAGCACCGACCTCAAAACCCCGCACAATATCGTCAATTTCCGTTCGTGCAGTGAGGAAAATCACGGGAACATCAGCCGTTGCAGGGTTAGCTTTGAGGTGAGTACACACGTCAAAGCCGTCCATATCGGGCATTTGAATATCCAGCAACACCACATCCGGCTTATTGGCTGCGATGGCATCCAGAGCGCCTTGTCCGCTTGACGCGACGCTGACTCCAAAGCCGTTTTCACTCAGAATACTGCCCAAAACCTGCAAATTGCGGGGAATGTCATCTACGATGAGGATAAGTGCTTCGTCGTGATTGTTCATGAAATCTTGAGGAAAATAAGAAGAAGATACATCGGTTTATAATGGAACAATAATCAAGATAGAGACTTACAGCCGCTCTATCCTCGCAACAATATCGGAAAATTTTTCGAGATGTGCGGGGATTTTTTCCATATCGAAACTCTGAACGAAGCCTTCCAAGCGTGTTCCGTACTCGCTTAAAAGACCAACGCCGAAATTCGCACCGAGTTGTTTGAGCTGTTCGGCAAAAAGTTTCGCCTGTTTGTTGTTGAAGGTGCGGCGTAAAGCATTGCACTGTTCGGTCATATCGGCTTTGATAAGCGCAAGAAGTTCGGGTAATTTGATCCGTGCTTCAGGCGAGAGCATCAATTCATACGTGGGTATGGTTGCCTCATTGGTCGGTAATGCGGACGAGGTACGGTGCGGGAGGAATTTCATCAGTTCACTGACCAATTCCTGTTTGGTAATGGGCTTTCGCAAATATCCGTCGCAGAGCGTCGCAATTGCGCCTGTTTCATCCTTCATCGCCGATGCCGTCAGTGCAATAACGGGAATGTGCTGTGTCGCGGGATTATTCTTGATGAGTCGTGTCGCTTCGTAGCCGTCCATTTCGGGCATGAGCAAATCCATCAGAATAAGTGCCGGATACTCCTTCAAAGCCGCATCCACGGCTGCTTTACCATCTGTTGCTTGAAGAATTGTCACCTGAGAATGCGCCAGTAATCCTTCGACCAATTCGCGGTTAAGCTGCACGTCGTCCACCACCAAAATACGCGGGTTCTCAAATTGAACGCTGCTCCATAAAGCGGCGTCTTCCGGAGCCAGTAATTTGCCAAGTTCCACAGTTTCGATGTTGCTAAATACTGCTGTGAATCGTGAACCTTTCCCCAGCGTACTACTAACGCTGATTTCACCGTTCATCATCTCAACAAGGCGTTTGGTGATGGTGAGCCCAAGTCCTGTACCACCATATTTGCGGGCGCTTTGTCCCTCTTGTTGACGAAATGCCTCGAATACTACTTGTTGTTGGGCTTCCGGGATACCGATGCCGGTGTCCTCCACCGTTAGTGTTAGGCGAATATTTTTGGCTGAACTGGGTAAATTTTCCTGTATTGGTGAAGTTTGTAAGATAATTTTTACATACCCTTTATCGGTAAATTTAACCGCATTCCCAACGAGGTTAAAGAGAATTTGCCGGAGACGAATTTCATCTAACATCATGCCCAAAGGCGAGGAAATATCAGATTCGACGATGAGTTGCAAGCCCTTTTCCTGTACTTTGGCGGCAAACATGGCGCTGACTTCACGGATGACTTGAGATATATCCACCGGTTCATACGCAATATCCATGCGACCCGCTTCGATTTTTGACAAATCCAAAATATCATTGATAAGCCGCATAAGTGTCTTTCCACTGGAAGAAATAGCACTAAGATATGAGCGTTGTTTCTCACCATGTACTTGTTCGTGCAGGAGTTCGGTAAAGCCCAGAATTGCATTCATCGGTGTACGAATTTCATGGCTCATATTTGCGAGGAACTCTGACTTTGCGTGGTTTGCACTGTCGGCGGCTTCTTTGGCTGTTTCGAGTTCTTCGGTACGTGCGGCGACTTTTGCTTCCAGCGTTTCGTTGAGATTTTGCAAGGTTTCTTCGGCAAGTTTGCGGGCGGTGATGTCGGAAAAACTTACCACGCACCCGTCTTGAAACCGCGCTACTTTCAGGTTCATCCAAAAATTCAAGCCGTCGCCGTCGTAGTATATTTCAGATTCTTCGGGTTTGCCGCTTTCGGTTACGCGGACATAACGGTTAAATAAGCCATTGTGCTTATGCGCCGGAAATTCCCGCAAAAGCGATTTTGCGTACAGGTCATCTGCGGGACGCTTGACCATTGTAGCTCCGGCAGGATTACACAGCAAAAACTCGAAATCAATGACCACGCCATAACGGTCACGCACGGCTTTGAACAGCATAAGACCGTCGAGGGAGTTTTCCATTACCCCGCGAATGAGTTCGTCTGTTTCGCGCTGCTTGGCTTCGGCGCGTTTACGCTCGCCAATGTCCAAAATCACACCATTAAAGACTGTTGCTCCGGTGGGTTTGTGGAGTGTGGGTTTGGCGATGCCTTCCCACCAGCGTTCTTCGCCGTTTGGCAGCACATAACGCCCCTCGAATTGAAGCGGTTTTAGTGTGCGCTTTGATTCCTGCAAAGCCGTATTATAGCGGGCTTCGTCGTCAGGATGGATTTTGAGTACATTCGCGTCTTGCAGCCAATCATCAGGCGCAATGCCAAAAATATCGCGTACGCGGGGGCTGACATAGTTAAAACGCCGCGCACCGTCAGGAAATTCGGCGAATTGATAAATCACACCCGGTACATTATCAGCCATATCGCGGAAACGCCTATCTGCCTCGCGTTCACGCTCCTCAGCTTTTTTGCGCTCGGTAATGTCTTGTGTCAAAAGCAATCCTGCAAAAATTTCACCACTGCTGTTGCGTACAGGCACAGCACTTGCAATAAACGAGCGTCCGCCTTCGTGCTTGATTTCATGCGTTGCGGCATTGCCCATGAGTGCTGTACGGAAAAGCTGTTCGTATTCTGCTGCTACATCAAGTGGGAAAGCCTCGTAGAGCGTTGTGCCACGTATTTCGGGCGTTCTGAGGCTCATATCTTTTAGCCCTTGACCGCCGGCAACTAAAAATTCAAATTCGTCATCGAACAGGAACACTGCTCCGTTCGGATAATTCGAGATAAGCGTTCTGTACAGTTCCTCGCTGCGTTGAGTCTCAGCTTCGGCGCGTTTACGGCGCGTGATATTGTGCGTCAGCATGATAAGCCGTGTAACCGCGCCGTTTTCGTCTTTGAGTGGCACAGCAAAAACGTCGTACGCCTGCTGACGAAATTCCACTTCAACGGTGATTGTACGCCCTTCCAAAGCCATTTCCAAATGTGGGCGCAAGGTACGCTCTAATTCAGGACTATAGACATCGGCGATGGTTTTGAGCGCAGCATTTTCCGTTTGAACACCGCGCGAGCGCACTTCTCCGCCGTCCAGAACCAAAAAGCGCAGTTGTTTATTCAAAATACCGACATCACCATTCGGGAAATTCTCTGCAAGCGTGCGGTATAGCGCTTCGCTCTCGCGGAGTGCGGCATTGGCATCGGCTAACATTCCGGTACGTTCATTGACGCGAAATTCAAGCGTTTTATTCAGTGTTTGAACGCTTTCCATCGAGTGGCGGATATTATCCACCATCGTATTGAAGCTACTTGCCAGTGAGCCGATTTCGTCTTTGGAGCGGATTTCGACTGATTGCGTAATGTCGCCTTCGGCTACTTTGGTAGCGGCAGCTTCCAACCGGCGAATGGGACGGCTTACCCGACGCGCAATGACGAAGGTGATGAATAAAACAAGCACCGATGCGCCTACCATCGTACCGATAACTAACTGCTCGGATTGCTCAAAAATGTCATCGCTTTCGCGGCTTGCACGGGCGCTTCCGCGTGTCGTGTAGGAAGCAAGTTCCTGCAAGCGTTCATCCAGTTTTGTATAGAGCAAACGGGCTTCACCTTGTTGAATCACATTGGCTTCTTCTTTACGATTTTCCCGCGAAAGCGCTACAAGCCGTGCGCTTGTTTCGTTATACATCGTAAAAAATTTCATGATTTCATCAAAACGTTGCGTTTCGCTTTGCGTTGTGATATACGTGCGGTATCCTGTTGCCTCTTTTTCAAATCCTGTTCCTTCATCATTAATGCGGCGTTCGATATCGTTAAATTTCGTGCTGTCGAAGGTAATGATATGCCGATTAACAAAGTAGCGATGTTCGGAAAGGCGCGTTTGCAAGTTCGAGGCGCGTGTAACGCTGGGTAGCCATTTTTTACGGATTTCGGCAGATTTCTTATTGATTTCCGACATCGTGTACAAACCGAAGATATTCGTTGCGACAAGTGCCGCAAGCGCCAGCCCGAAGCCAATAAGCAGTTTCGAGGCTATGCGAAGATTATCGAACCATTTCATGGGATGAGGAAGAAAGAAACGAGGTATTAGGCAAAGACTTGCCGAAAACACTTCAGGTGAGAAAAATTCCTGCGCATCATGTACAAACACACAGAAAATATAGCGAAGATGCACGGAGTATGCAAGCAAGGAATGAGAGAATCAAAGAAATATCGCGGTTTTTTTCTGATGATTGATGAAATGGCACATTTGGAGCATGGCGTTATTGAGGTTGGCTTGCCCTTCTTGCCCAAGAAGGTTTTATCAGGCGCGATACAAAATACGGCGTACCTCCAGCGCAAGTGTGGTTAAAAGCAGCGTAATGTTTACATTTCTTCGCAAGCGCTCTATCGCTTGTTCAATTGCTTGCGCCGCCGCATCCAAATTCCCACTTTCACCAAAGCGTGTCACAAAGCGCTTCAAATCTTCGATTTGGTCTATATTGATAATGCTGTCTTCGCGTTCCGAGACCGAAAGAGCATACGCATCGCGTATCCACGTCAGGAGCAAAATAAGCATACGTTCCAATTTCATTTTGTCACGCTCTCCGGCGTGTTTACCCGCAAGAGATTCTAATTCAAAGGTGTATTTCATCACAAAACGCGGCGTAAGCATAATACGAAGCAGGTTCACAATTTCCACCCGTAATTGACGCAAATCCTCTCCCAAAAGTTCGCAGGCTTTGGAATAACTACCGTCTGCCAGACGAGCAATAAGGCGGGCTTCATCGGGAGCGATATTGTAGTTGCGGGTGAGTGCTATGGCAATGTCTTCATCGAAAAGGGCATCGCAGCGAATTTGCTGACAACGCGAAAGAATCGTCGAAAGAAGTTGGTCGCGGCGGGATGTTGTGAGAATAATCGTCACGTCAGAATTTGGTTCTTCGAGTGTTTTCAAAAAGGCGTTAGCGGCTTCTTGGTTCATGGCATCAGCTTCGGAAATAATCACAAAGCGCCTGCCACGTTGCGGCGCGCTCATAGAAATTTGTTTTTTGACCTCGCGGATAGAAGCAATGCGGATTTGAGCCGCATTGGGAATAGTGATGTTGTGATAAGGATTGGTGGATTTCAAACGAAGTTGTTCTTGAATCAATTGGATTTGGTCATCGGATAATTTCAAAATCGGTGAAACGCCCATAGCACCTTCTTTTTCAGCACTTCCCGAAGAAGATTTTGCTGCCGGTAGCGAGAAAATAAATTGGATATTCGGATGCTGTAAATGTGCGGCTTGCAAGCAACTTTTGCAAGTATCACAGCTTTCGGTTATTCCTTCCGCATTGATTCTGGGTGCTTCGCAATTCAATGTTTTCGCAAATTCCAGTGCTAATGCGTCTTTCCCGATGCCTTCGGTTCCCCAAAAACAATACGCATGGGCTATGCGTTGCTCGGCAATTGCCCGCGAGAGAATGTTTTTGACACGATGCTGACCAATGATAGAATTCCAAGCCATAGAGGACGGTTATTGAGGATGATGCTTATGGTAAATCGGTAAATTAGCGCTGCACTTCAAAGGTAAGCGTTGTAAAATGACTTTGCCAATCGAGAGCGTTGCTTTGTGAGGGCTGAAGCAGTGTGCCTCTGAGTAGATAGCGTCCCGGTATGCGAAGAGGGAAATGTACACGCCCTGCACTGTCGGTTTTACGCATTATTCCGTGCTTTTTACCTTGCAAAAGACACTCAAGCGGAAAGTTGGCGAGCGGTTTACCGTTAAGCAGCACTTGAACAGGAAATACAGATGCCGGACGAAGTAAGCCGGGGTGAGATTCGGGGAGAATTTCTAACGTCATGCCACAGGGTGTTTGCCATGAAGAATCTTGGCGATACGATTCCTCTTTACCCACAAACACGAAGGTTTTTGTATGTTTTGTGTATTCCTCGCGCCAACGTTTGGTTTTATCGGTGTTTGGGACATTTTTCCATACCGATTGAAGAGAATCTGATGCGCCAATTTCCCGAAGATACTCCCGCACAAGTTTGGGGCTAAGGTCAAGCGTTTTGGGAAGCAAACTGACGAATGCCGTCGCTACACCAACATTCGGCAGCATGATGGGGAATTGGAGTGCTTTCGGCATTTTTTCGCGCTTCGCTAAGACAGTTTTTTCTCCTGCAAGTAGTACAAAGGCTTGGTTTACCCGCTCAGGAAGAATGGCGAATTCATTCGAGGGGAAAGCCATACCGCTTGTCAAAGCAAGGATTGAGCGTTCTTCGGGCTTGAGGCGAAATTTTTGTGGTAAAAGCCATGTGTCATGTGCTTGCAGAGGTAGAAACGTCAGCAAGATGCAAATGATGTGAGCGATGAGAAAATATCGACATTGTGCGGGGTGGGATAATCTGGTGTTCATGGTGTAACGGAAAAAATCACGAGTGGATAGCGAGAGTGGATATAGGAACCTTTTATTGTCACAGGTATTCTTATCAACATAGCGCTTTTGCAGATTTCCATGAATAAACCGTTCAAACAAAATAGTTTCCCAAAATGTGGTAAGGTTTTGTACTTTGTCGCAGCGTCAGGTTTTTTGCTTCTTTTTCTTTGCAGCAGGAAAAAGAACATTATTCAAAATAAGCCGATAACCCGCAGAGTTGCGGTGTAAATTGAGGTCTGTCGCTGGGTCGCCTACGGCATGGCGGTAATCCTCGGGGTCGTGTCCGCCGTACCACGTAAAGGTTCCGCGACCAAAGTTACCGTGAATATACTTCACTTCGTCTGTGCCTTCTTTTTCTCCCATAATTACTACAGACTTTTTGATAAATTCTTTATGAAAAGCCGTTGTTTGTCCCAAAAAGCCACGCACGACGTTGAGATGACTTTGTGTGAGCATGGTCGGAACAGGATCATATTTTGCCGAAAAATCAAATAGCGTAAAGTAGTCACTCTGAGCATCATTAGTACGGTAATTCGCATCACAATCAATGTTGGAATACTCATATTCGTAAGGATTCATAACCAATGTGAAATTTTCAAAGGCGAATGTCCGCGAAAAATCCAACTTCTGATTTGCCCCCGCATCCGGCGGGTCTCCGTCGAACATCATATCACAAATATCTACATTCTTTGCGGCTTGCGCGATGTCAAATGTGTCGGTTGCACCGCACATGGCAAACATAAACCCACCGCCGCCTATCCATGAGCGGATTTTTTCAACAACAGCTTTTTTCAATTCTGATACTTTCCGAAAACCCAATTTTTTGGCAGTACTTTCAAGGAGTGCTACTTGCTGAATATACCAAGGCGCTGTCGAAAAACTTGCAAAAAATTTCCCGTATTGTCCCGTAAAATCTTCGTGGTGAACGTGTAGCCAGTCGTAGTTTTGGAGGGAATCATGGACTACTTCTTCATCCCAAAGTTTGGTGTAGGGAATTTCCGCATACTCCATCACGAGTGTTACTGCATCGTCCCAAGGCTTAAAGCCCGGGGGAACATAGACAGCAACGCGGGGCTGCTTTTCGAGCCGCACGACATCCATATTATTTCCTTCGTTTTGTACTTCCGCATAAATTTGTGCTGCGCTTGCGCCGTCTATTTGGTCAAAAGAAACGCCGCGAATACGGCATTCAGCCGCAATTGCTTCGCTATAATCGGTCATAAACGACCCGCCGCGATAATTGAGCAGCCAATCTACCGTTTGTCCGCGCCCTAGTGTCCAATATGCTACACCATAGGCTTTCAGATGGTCTGTCTGACTGATGTCCATTGCCACTAAAATTTTACTTTGTGCGATAAGTCGCATTGGTGAGGTAAGACCAACTAAACAGCACAAAACAGGCATGATGGCAACAACCATTATGGTTGAGAGAAACTGCCGATAAGAGTTGTTTGTGGAAAATATCTGAACTCTGGATATTCTCATATTCTGCGGAATTTTCATGCGATTGGGAGATAAAAAGAAATAATGTTTTGCGTAATGAACGAAAATCCTTGATGGAAGTTGCTCTGAGCAAAAGTTTCGCCAAGAATTTAGTCGTAGTGGAGAAAATACGTTGTCATCATGCCTTTGCCTTTGACTTCGATACTTCCTCGTTCTTCAAAGATAAAGGGTCGAAATTCTTCTTGAATAGAAAGCGGAATTTCTTGATTGTGTTTGGGTAAATCGCCGTGCAGTATGCGAGGGTACGCGGTAATTCGACGCTTTCCGGAGACTTCAAGTTTATCGGTGATGGCAGTATCGAAACATTGCACAAATGCTTCCGATACATGAATCATACCACCAACGCCGTGAGACTCCATACGGTTTGCAATATTTACCGTGTCGCCCCAAAGGTCGTAGGCAAATTTTTTAGAACCAATAACTCCTGCAACGACTTCTCCGGTATGAATCCCAATGCGCATCTGTAATTTTCTGCCTAAGCGCCGGAGAATATCGTTTTTAAGCGTAATTTGAGCTTGCATTGCAATTGCTGCCAATGCAATGGCTTCGGCGTGGTCGAGGCGTTCGCTCGGTACACCCGAAACGAGCATATACGAATCGCCGATAGTTTTGATTTTTTCTAAATCGTACCGTTCCGCGATTTCGTCAAAGATAGAAAAAATTTCATCCAAGACTTCTACCAGCGTAACGGGTTCTAACTGCTGTGCAAGCGGTGTAAAACCGGCAATATCAGCAAAAAGTACGCTGACGTTATCGAAGCGCTCTGCAATTTTCGTCTCGCCGGCTCTGAGGCGTTGAACGATAGCTTTGGGAAAAATATTAAAGAGCAATTGTTCGGCTTGACTATTGGCTTCTTGCAAAGCTGTGTTGGTTGTTTCAATTTCAACAGCTTGGTCTTCTAAAAGGTGTTGTTGGCGCTGAAGTTCTGCATTGACGCGCTTTTTACGGTTATTTGCGGAGATGAAATAGAGTAAAAAAGCAACAGCAACAAAGCAGGCAACAACAGCTAGAATGATGAACCGCTCTTGCGCGGCGTTGTTGCGGCGGAGTGATTCGTTCTCCATTTGTTTTTTGCTGAGTTGATATTTTGTTTCCAAACGGCTCATCTGACGTTCTTTTTCTTCACTAAAGACCGAATCACGGTATTGCATGGCAAGTTCACGATACTGTAATGCTTCTTGAAACTTTCCTTGTGCTTTATAAGCATCTGCTAAATGTTCGGCGGCAGTTTTTATATCTGCTTTTGTTTTAATGCTTTGTGCAATTTCTAATGCTTCCGTGGCGGAGGAGATTGCTCCGGCATAATCGCGTATGTGTAGCTGAACTACACTTAATTCGTTAAGTGTTTGAATAATACTTTGTTGTTCATTCGTTTGGCGCTTGAGGGCTAACGAACGCCAGAGAAAAATAAGTGCACTGTCGTTTTTTTCTCTGAGTCCGTATAAAACGCCTAAGTTATGAATAGACATTGTGATACCTTGCTTTCGTCCGATGGACTCTTCAATTGCCAGTGAACGTCGGAGATAGACTTCCGCACTGTCGTATTGTTTTAACTCTTTGTAAAGTAGTCCGATATTATTGGTTGCTGTTGCAAGGGCGCTTGGTCGCTGCATTTGTTCAGCAAGTGCCAGCGCTTGTTGATAATACATCAGAGCATTATCAAGTTTTCCCTGTTGTTTGTAGAGTATGCCTAAGTTGTTCATGGTATTTGACATGCCGCGTTTGTCGCCAAGCTGTTCTCGCAAACTGAGGGCATTCAAAAAAGCACGTAAGGCATCGTCGTAGTTCGCTTGTTCGAGGTGAATATTGCCTGTGGCGTGAAATGTCGCAGCAATGCCACTTGTATCGTGTAATCCGTCAAAACGCTCTTTAGCTTGGTTGATGTAATCCATTGCTTCGGTATAACGACTGCGAACATGCAACGAGCGACCAACTTGCAATAGACCATTTGCTATACCCTTCTGATACCCCGCACGCTCGGAGATATTCAACGCTTCGCGGGATACACGTTCCATTTGAGCTGGGTTTTGGGAGTATAGTAAACGTGCAAGGTCAAGGAGAATATGAATGCGGGTTGTATCGTGTTGTAGTGTTGATTTGAGAAGAGTTTGGAGAGAATCTATTTCGCGAGTTTGTGCGATAATATCGGCTGTATTCTGTGCAAGCAGAACAAGCAGTATCACGGAGAGCCAACATCGCAACATAGTCTTCATACCGAATTTTCTCTGAGTAGAAGGGATAAAAACGAAACGCTCATGCACCTATTCTCTGAGTCCTGATTGGATGCGCGAGAAGGAGGTATCTGTGCCAAGAATTTCATCATCGAAGATGCGCGACACGGAGCGCCAATTATCATAATATGCCCATAAATCTTTCACCATCCGTACCGATATAATCAGTATAGAGGCGAGGGCGAAACGTTGCCGTGGTGATAGGGAAAACGATGTCATATCAAACCTCACGCTCTCAAAATACACAAAAAAATGAAGGAGTTGGCTCGTCGTGCATCCTACTTCTTTCGTCTTGGGCGCAGTTGCACACTGTTGGCAGTAAAACAGTGCCAATGCACAAAATACAAAAATTCTGGTAACAGACAGCTTGAATTCAATAAGCGATACATTTTCATCTTGGCAGAGGAACATTCGAGGCAGAAGAATGTACTTATGCCGCCGGCAGTGTTGTTTGTGGTGTTGGTGAGCCTCGACCGGATTTACTATTACGCGTTATTCTTGCAATAATAATGCTGATTTCGTACAAAATGTACAAAGGGCAGGCAAAAATAAGTTGATTAATCGGGTCGGGGCTAGGTGTCAGAATAGCAGCAATGATCAAAATAACAATAATTGCATGACGGCGGAATTTTCTCATCATTTGTGCCGTTACCAGACCAATAGTCGCTAAAACAAACGTTATCATTGGTAACTCAAAAATTAACCCGGACCCTAAAATAGTCATAACAATAAAACTAAAATATTCGCCGATATCAATAACATTTTTGATATTCTGTGAACCAAAACTTACGGTGAAATTAAGCATCCCCGGAATCATCACAAAGTAAGCAAATGACACTCCCAATAAAAAACAAAGTGATGTCAGTACCGTAATACGACCAGCCCAGCGTTTTTCATTTGCATATAAGCCGGGTTCGATAAATTTCCAAAGTTGGTACATGATAATCGGAAAGGCAGTGATAAAACCGCTGACCAATACAACTTTGACATACAAAAATTGTTGTCCGAAAGGGCGCAAATTCTGAAGTTCCAATTTAGAATCAATCGCTGGTTTCAATAATATGCCGTTCATAATGTCATTGACAAAATATCCTGTCGCTACACATCCGGCTAAAATAGCCAAAACTGACTTAAACAGACGACTTCGCAGCTCTTCTAAATGCTCAAAAAAACCTTGTTCTCGGTCATTGGGATTATGTTCTAATCCGGCTTTATTCTCAGTCATAATCAATACATCAAATTCAAAAGAAGAAATTATGCTTGTTGCACGATATCGCTAATTGCAATGCTGTGTGCAAACATTTCATGCACTGCTCTATCGTGGGTAATTGTCAAAATACTCGCCCCGTCACTACTTGCCAAAGATTTCATCGTTTCTATTACTTCACGCGCATTATCTGCATCGACGCTAGCTGTTGGTTCATCAGCGAGGATAAGTGCTGGAGCATTGACTAAAGCGCGTGCAACGGCGACGCGCTGCTGTTCGCCAACAGAAAGTTCTCGTGGTCGCTGATGGATATTTTTCTCCAACCCTAGCCGTGTAAGTAGCATCATTGCTCGTTCTTTTGAATCCCGCGCAAGTTTCGAGCCTCCGGTAAACATAGCAGCGGCAAGAACATTTTCAAGAGCAGTTAAGCCTTGGAGGAGATTAAAGGTCTGGTGAACGTAGCCGATATGCATTGCGCGAAAACGGTCGCGTTTTGCTTCGGAAAGTTGGGAAATATCGGTACCGTTCAGCCGTATCACTCCTTCGTCCGGCGTGATGATACCGGCGATAAGATTCAAGAGGGTTGTTTTCCCCGAACCGCTCGCACCGACAATAACGAGTTCAGAAGCTCGTTCAAGCGAAAAGGTAGGGATAAGCAACTGAAAATTTCGTCCTGAAGCGGAAGTTTTCCCAAGACGTTTACTAACCTGATGCAATTCCAATAAACTCATACATTCCAAACTTGTGTGGTGGCGGAGAAAGATGATTTTCTTGTATAGTGTGTCCGAGAATTCTTTTACAAAATACGGCAAAAAATCGAACAGACAAGAGCATCTTTGCACAAACTCTTTCCTTTGAGCCGAGAAAGAGAGCAAAAATACTCTTGTCTGTTATTAATGTTCTTATCCGTTATTGTTCATACTCTACACGCATTGCGCTGCCTCGTCTGCAGCGTAGAGCGCGGGGCAGTATTTTGTATTTGTTTACAGATACACCTGTGCTTGCATAAGAAATTCCGGTCGTGTTTCGCGGAAGTTTCGTTGTGCATCGTAAATCGGGCGACCGCGATAATGAAAATTTAACCGTGCATGATGTCCTTCCAACAGCCAATTAATACCTGCTTCGGGCAATATATATGGTTGATTTAGTGCCTCGAAATTACCATAAGTGGCTGCAACATATGGTTGAATGCGGGTATTGCTGAAAATGCCTTCCGATAATAGTTTTACTCGACCGGGAAAAACATATCCAAGTTCAGCGTATCCACCGTGTCCTGTGCCAACAAGGGGGTAAGCATTACCGGCACCATTAAATGCGTTAGGGGATTCCGCCGTCGGGCGAACAGACGTAACTGGATTCATAATACCTATATTACGAATGTAATTTTGTCCCATCGAATAATTGTAGTACACGGCGTAAGCAGTTAAAGCATCAGGGTCTTTGCCGCTTTGGAGTGGTAAATCCATGAAGAAATCTGCTGACAATACACGGTAATCAACATTGCTAGTATCATAACGTCGTGTTTGTTGGTTGTAACGATGTGTCCACATTCCATTAGGTTGAAACTGAAACCCAACACCAACATTTAAGACTTTTTTTGAGCCGAGATACGTTCCAACAGTAAAAGGCAACGCACGATTTTCTTTTTCCCAAAATTCATAGGCAACGTAGCCTTTCAGCATACCTGTTGTTTGATTAGGGGCGTAATTGCTTGCAGCGCGCAGAGTATCACGTGTCAGATTGGTAAAGGCATTATTGACACCAAAGCGAAAAGGCATATCAAATGCGAAGGTGTAATCGAAACCTAATGCTTTACCCTTAACATACGTCCCAATCATTCGTACAAATTGATCCGCTGCTTCAATGGTGGGCCAGCACAGAATAGGTGAGTCATTTCCCATATAATTCAGCGTGCTGGACATGCTCATTCGCGAAAGTCCTACCCAATAGTGCATACCGAATCCCCAATATAATGAATTATCGGTCGGCGTATTACCTCCTGCTACGCGCAATTCGCCGTAGATATCGTGCATGAATACTTGTGGTTTTTTTGCACTGGCATTCGGATCTACAGGTGTTCCGGGTGCACCAATACCGCCGGTCGAATTAGTTTGGTTATTAATACCGAGGTGCATTAAGACCAGAAAGTCTTTATCAATTTGTGTATGAAGAAGAAATCGAGAGCGTCTAATACCAATGTCAAATGACGTAGGAGCCGGGGCTTCGTTGATATAGGAATTTGGGTTGTTTTGTAAGTACCGAAACCAGATTTGATGCCATGTAAGAAAGCGAATGTATCGTGTACCGTCATCGTTGAGTTTTATCCGAATCCCTGTGCCATACATGTCACTTCCCTGAGCTTTGAGGTCGGTTGTGGTGAGTAGTGATAGCCCTGCACATACAACACCGAAGGTGAAGAAAAAAGACGCAGAAATACGTTGCAAGCGGTTCATGAAAACCTCCCGTAAAGGTTGATGAAAATGAGAAAAAGTACCTTGTTTTCCGTCGTAGATTATTGTCAGACCAATGTCCCAAAAAATTTGTTACAAGTTGCCCTTTGAGATAACGCAGATATGATGTTTCTCTATTTTTCATTGCTTTCAAAACGGACATTTGAATCTTAAATAACAATCTAGGGAAATTACACCATCAAAACAAACAAAAGTGATGGGAAAATTTTCTCCCGAGACAATAAAAAATGCCTGTGCTGTCAGTTGCGAAAGTACTGAATCACAGGCATTCTTGCGTTGTCTCTAAGCGGAGTAAGGGTAAAATATGCGTGATGCCATAGCATATTTTACTGAGCCATTATGTTCTACAGGCTTCAATACATAAAACAGAAGGGTTAGCGAATATCTTTGCTGTTTATGCTTTGAGTCCAAAGTTCTTTGCCGCTTGCATTGTAAACCGTACATTTTAGGGTGCGATCTCGGAACGGTCCGGAGAATTCAAACACGGCAAAATTATGTTCTGCTGTAAAAGTTCCGGCTACACGAAGCGGATTAGCTTCATCTGCAGCTTTGGGATTTGTTCCGGCGGTGAGTGAAGAAATTGTAAACTCATACAGTGGGTACGTACCTTTGCGTTCAAGTTTATTCAATTCTGTATGATGACGATCGCCTGTCAGGAAAATAACACCTTTAATACCTTCTTTTTCAATCAAATCCAGTAATTTTTGGCGTTCTTCGGGGTATGTCGCATAGTTTTCAAAAATTGCCAACGGATTCAAAATTTGTCCGCCCGAAGCAACGAATTTAAATGTTGCCTTGCTTGAAGAAAGAGCATCAATAAGCCATTGGATTTGTTCATCGCCAAACATTTCGCGGGTGCCGGTCTTCCGATTATTGGGAGAGCGGAATGTACGGTCATCGAGCAGGAAAAATTCTGCATCGCCCCATTCAAATTGTGTGATGCAGCTTGGTTTTCCCATAACTCCATAACTTGGGTTTGCCCAAAAAAGTTTGAAAGCCTCCATAGTAAAATGTTTGCCCCAGTATGAGCGGTCAGCATCGTTCGGACCATAATCATGGTCGTCCCATAAAGCATAATTATGTGTTGACGCTAAAAGCGGCTGCATTTCCGGTAATGAACGTGTGTGTGTATAACGCTTCAAAATGCCCGTGCGCGAACTCCAGTCCACTTCACGAGTATAGACGTTATCACCCAACCAAAGCATCGCATCGGGGCGTTTGTTATGAATTGTATTGAAAATTTGATATTCGCTCCCATACAAGCGTCCGGGGCGTTCGTAAGGCATTTCATTCACATATGTGCAACTTCCCATTGCAATTTTGAAGGAAGGTGGGTCTCCTCGCCATTGCCAAAGGCGTAAAGATTGAAATTCCATTGGGTATGGGCGATATATTTTTTTTCCATTAATGTATAATTCATACGTGTATTTGCGGCTTGGTTCTATATCCGTTGCATAACAGTGTGCTGTGAATGCTTCATTCTTTGATGTTAGCACTTCATCTGTTTCAAACCGCACAGAAGCGTTCGTGGTTTCATAATACACAAATTTTACCCGAGCTGCTTGTTTGGTTTGTACCCACAAAGCGACTTCGCGCATTTGGGCATAACCGACCATAGGACCGGATTGGACAAGAGAATCTGGGTTTTGAACAGGATTTGATTGGGCAAGTATTGGTTCCATGAAGAAATATTGGAAACAAATTATCGTTGCACACACAAAAACTGTTGTTGTAAGCCATCGAAAAGCCTTCATAATTACTTGAGAGAAAAGGTGAAACAACACACGATAAATGTAAATTCAAGAACTATACTATTGTCATTATTCCGGCGAAGCGGTCCGGCGATATATCAAGAAAAAGAGCAAACCGAATAGACCATCGTACAGAATTCCGCCCCAAACTATGATTGATGCTTGATTCACAAAATATAAGATAAGCCATGAGATTGCCGCTGTTAATTTCCCGACGCTCCCTATTAAGATCAACGGACGATTATACGCTGGATTACGAGCTAGTGTAAGATAACCGAATCCCATTATCAACACAATAGCCCAGAAATTATAGTGATAAAATTGTACCAGAACATCAGTCGAATTTCGTCCGTAGAAAATTTGTAAATGTAATGGCATTGCAACGAGGGCGGAAGTTGCCCCAACAATGTTCAGAACGGCAGCAATTCTGAATATTGTTGAAGAATGGGATAATATGTTCATAAAAATAGCAAGGGTGGTTGTGATTCAGAATGGTTTTTTTGTGAATAGTGTCAAATTCTCACGCTTCCGTGAAAGAAATTTGGAAAGTGCGTACAATACAACTCTCTTCTCCGAATGAATGAGGTAATTGTACTGTGCGAAAGACAAGATCTGAGGCTGCCCATGTGGTATGGCAATCTGCATAAACGAGCAGAAAACACCCGCCGTTTGCGTGAGTTATGCCGAGACGGTGGAAGATAATTGTATACCCCAATGACACAAGATGTCAGGTTTTAACATACAATTTTTTATACAGTTCTCCATAACAAGATTCCCAAGCAAGAAAAATTAATGGTCTTCTGCTAGGAAGACTGCACTTGTGCCTGCTCGTGCAGATGTTCCTTCTGTAACGGCGGCACTGAAATCATCGGCTTGGGAACGTGGTATATGCGCAACAAATTCTGCAATATCTCCGTATGATTCCTCGTAACGTACTGCATATTGACTCAACAAACGCTTAATAATGTTTATATCTTCATAAACACAAAAAACCCTTAGTGCTTTTGTTTGGACAACATTAAATTTTGTGCAAAGTTGCAATGCGGCTTCAGCAGCATCAGAATATGCCCTTGCCAAACCGCCAACACCAAGTTTTGTTCCGCCATAATACCGCGTAACAACAGCAACAACATCGCTGATGTCAAACTTTTGTAGCACAAACAGTATTGGTTTACCAGCGCTACCTGAAGGTTCGCCATCGTCTGCCGTCCGAAAATTTAGTCCCTGAGCGCCTAACCGATATGCAAAACAGTTATGGGTCGCATCGTAAAACTCTTTGCGAATGTCGTCAATATACCCTAGCGCTTCTTCCTTACTGCGAACAGGCGCAACCGAGCCGATAAAGCGTGAGCCTTTCACGACAATTTCAGCCCGCTCACGGGAAGTGATAGTACAATAAGTATCGGTTTGATGAGTCATAGTGAGCAATAAGAAAGCACAAAAATACATCATTTTTCGCAATGCGCGGCAGAAAAGCCGCAGACAATTCACATTTCTTGAAAGAATTATCGGAAAGAACTGTTATGAATATCGGAATTGTATGCTATCCTACCTACGGCGGAAGTGGCGTTGTAGCAACGGAATTGGGGAAAGCATTGGCAATGGAAGGGCACCAAGTACACTTTATTACGTACGCTATGCCTTTTCGATTAGACGGCTTTTACAATAATGTTTTTTATCATGAAGTAGAAATGCCGAACTATCCGTTGTTTGAATTTCAGCTCTACACCCTAGCGTTAGCGAGTAAAATGGTTGATGTTATTCGCTATGAAAAGCTCGACATTCTCCACGTTCATTATGCCATTCCTCACGCAACAAGTGCCTATCTGGCAAAACAAATGATTCAAAAAGAGCATGATATTAAAATTGTAACGACACTACACGGTACGGATATTACGCTTATTGGCTTAGAGCCGAGTTTTTTGCCATTGGTAAAATTTGCCATTGAGGAATCAGATGCTGTAACGTCGGTTTCACGCTTCTTGCGAGAAAAAACACTAACAAATTTTAATATCAAAAACAAAGAAATAGATGTTATTCCGAACTTTATTGATACGGAACTCTATACGCCATCTTTGGATTGTGGCTTGCGTAAGCAGTATGCTCCACAAGGTGAGAAAATTCTTATGCACGTCTCAAATTTTCGTCCGGTCAAACGTGTCAGTGATACAGTACGTATTTTGCACGAAGTATTAAAAAGCGTTCCGGCAAAACTGATTCTTATTGGCGATGGTCCTGACCGTTCTGAAGCTGAACGGTTGAGCCGCGAACTTGGTATTGCCGAACACGTGCGCTTTTTGGGTAAACAAACCGGATTGCCGCAAATTCTCTCTGCTGCTGATGTATTCTTGCTTCCCAGTCAATCGGAAAGTTTCGGATTATCAGCATTAGAAGCCATGAGTTGCGGTGTTCCAGTCGTTGCTACAAGTAGTGGCGGTATTCCAGAAGTTGTTGTTCATGGTGAAACAGGCTATATTGCAGAAATTGGCGACACAGAACGTATGGCGAAATATGTCGTAGATTTACTAACAAATGCGAAAAAACATAAACGTTTTTCGGAGGCTTCGCGTCAAAGGGCTGTCGAAGAATTTGAAACGAAATTGTTATTGCCACATTATACGGCATTATATGAGCGTTTGCTTGCACAACCTCAGCATAATAGTGTTTCTACCGCCAATGACGCATCTAATGGTCTTAACTCAAGTGCACAAAATGGATATATTATGGATTTTGTTGTCTAAGAGACTGTTTGAAAACGCATGAATCTATGCTTTTTTGCCCTCATCCGCCATCGTTACGATGGCACCTTCTCCCAGAGGGAGAAGGAGGAAGAAAAGCGCCCCTGTATCTGACCTCCTCTCCCAAGCGCTTCGCTTGGAGAGGATTGAGGTGAGGGCGGAGGTAATTTTCAAAGCTCTTAGATATCGGATTTAGTCATAATGTGATTGTTATTTCAGTACCATTCAAAGGAGGAATATCGTCATGGAAATTTTTGCCCTTCTTGCTGCTTTAGCCGTTCCCATAGCACTTTCGGGGATTCGCGTCGCGAAGGAATATCGACGGAATGTCGTTTTTCGTTTTGGTCGGTATCATTCCACACGAGGTCCGGGCGTGTATTACATGATTCCGCTTATTGAAAGTGGTAGCGTCTTGGACATCCGCACCAATACGGTCGCCATTGAGCAGCAGGAAACTATTACTAAAGATAGTGTAACCGTCAAAATCAATGCCGTGTTGTGGTATCGGATTGCAGACCCGGAAAATGCTATTGTACGTGTGGCGGATTATCGTGCGGCGGTGTATCAAATTGCTCAGACATCGCTTCGTAACATTATTGGTCAGCATAACTTAGATGAAGTTTTGAAAGAGCGCGATAAAATCAATGATATGCTGGAAGAAATTGTTGATAGAGCTACTGCGCCTTGGGGCGTAAAGGTGGAATTGGTGGAAATGCGCGATGTCGAAATTCCCGAAGCGATGCAACGGGCAATGGCACGCGAGGCAGAAGCAATGCGGGAAAAACGCGCTCGTATCATTAAGGCGGAAGCAGAATTGGAAGCCTCGCAAAAACTTGCCGAAGCCGCACGGCAAATTGCAGAAAATCCTGCGTCATTGGAGTTGCGACGAATGCAAATGCTTTCGGAAATTGGCGTGGAAAATAATACCACAACGATTGTGATGATGCCGTCGGAATTTATCAATCTGGCAAAAAATGTCTCCGATACTCTCACGAAGCAACTGCCCAAGCCTTCGACAGATAGCCCGAATGATGCGCCGCAAAAGCAAGCATAATTATCTGCACAAAAAAATGATGAATTGTGTAAATTGCGCTTCTTTCCAAAAGAAAGAGGCGCTTCTTTGCGCCGTACACAGTTGATTATTCCTTATCTTCTCACATCATTTACGCTCAACATGGCTTGGTTCTTTCGCCCCAAAACATCGCTTGCTGAACGCTCGCAGGTAACAACAAATATGCCTGACGGTTTATGGACAAAGTGCGATAAATGCGGAGAAATTATTTACAAAAAACAACTAGAAGAAGCGCTTTATACCTGCCCGAAATGCAGCAATCATTTCCGCATTTCAACGTTGGAATATATTGACATTATTTTCGACGGCGGCACATTTGTTGAGACTCATTCTAATGTGCGCTCGGCAGACCCGTTGGAATTTGTTGATACAAAGCCTTACACCAAGCGCTTGCAAGAAGCATACGCCAAAACAGATTCTCCCGACGCCCTTACAACGGGCTATGGCAATGTTATGGGGCGTAAAATATCGTTTGCCAGCATGAACTTTAATTTTGTGGGCGGGAGTATGGGGTCTGTTGTCGGAGAGAAATTTGCTCGTGCTGCAAACCTTTCGTTGCAAGAGCACATCCCACTTTTATCCATTTCTGCCTCAGGTGGCGCACGAATGCAGGAGGCTGCCCTATCACTGATGCAGATGGCAAAAACCAGCGCTAAACTCGCGCAGCTTTCCGAAGCAGGTATTCCTTACATTTCACTTTTGACCGACCCCACGACGGGTGGCGTAAGCGCCTCGTTTGCCATGCTCGGCGATCTGAATATTGCAGAACCGGGCGCGCTTATCGGATTTGCCGGACCACGTGTGATTGAGCAAACTATTCGTAAAAAATTGCCTGAAGGTTTCCAAAGTTCAGAGTTTTTGCTTGAGCATGGATTTTTGGATATGATTGTCCACCGTAAAGAACTTCGCCAGACCTTAGCTCAGGTCTTAGGCTTATTATGTGACTAATTTTTTGACTTCGTATTGCTATGAACATTTTTCGCTGCTTCTCGGTTTGTTTTATTGTTGTACTGTGCTTTTCCATTAGCATTGCTTCTGCTTTGCCAATTCAGCAATCTTCATCACCAAAAAGCAACACGAAAAAAGCACAGCCTAAAAATAAAAAAGCATCCAAAGACACCCTCGAATATGAGGCGTATAAAGGAAAATGGTATGGTTTGTATTTCCCGCTCGGCTGGCAAGTACGACCTTCTTTGCGCGGGAATGATGGTGCTGACGATAGCGTTTTTTTTACGGCACCGGATAGTTCCGCAGAGTTTTATGTCTATTGTCCGCGCTATTCCGGTAAACCTAAAGATATAGAAATTAACCGCGAAACGGAAGAGCAGTTAGGGCAAACTATTGAAGAAAAAGACGGGGTTCGTATTCGGACAGTACGCCTTAAAGCAAAGGATGATTCGTATATGCGGATTTTCGAGGATACCGTCGCGTTTATGGTTGGTAGGCGCTTGGTATTCGGATTCAAATTCCGCGATGATGCTATGCGGCAGAAATATAATCCTGTCTATATCTATTTCAAATCGTCTTTTCGTAAGTTCGTTGATTGAGCAGATTATGCTCGTAAAATCCGAAAAATTGTTCCGTCATTTGTGTGTTCACGGTCAAGTGCGGTTATCGGCTGTCACCGTACTTTCAAGCCTCATCATTTGTTTGACAGTCGGTCATCTTTTTCTCAAAACCGTAATGATTATTGGAGTTCCCAAAGAGATAAAAGCCTACGAAAATCGCGTGGGACTTGTTCCGTCAGGTGTCGAAGTGTTAAAACAGCACGGACACACGATTTATGTTGAAACAAGTGCGGGCAAAGGTAGCGGCTTCAACGATGAAGCCTATATCAACGCCGGAGCGGAGATTTTACCGACAGCCAAAGACGTGTACGACAAAGCAGAGATGATTGTAAAAGTAAAAGAACCGATTGAGCCGGAATACGAACTTATCCGCGAAGGGCAAATTCTCTTTACCTATTTCCATTTTGCTGCTTCACGGGAACTCACCGAAGCAATGGTTGAAAGCGAAAGTATTTGTATTGCCTACGAAACGGTGCAGCGTGTTGACGGTTCATTGCCGCTCTTGATTCCGATGAGCGAGGTTGCAGGGCGTATGGCTGCTCACGAAGGCTCGAAATATCTGGAGCGTGCTATGGGCGGTCGTGGTATTTTGCTGGGTGGTGTTCCCGGTACGCCTCCGGCAAATGTTGTGGTTTTGGGCGGTGGTGTTGTGGGTACAAATGCGGCAAAAATCGCTGCCGGATTGGGCGCAAAGGTATCTATTTTGGATACGAATCTTTATCGTTTGCGCTATTTGGATGATGTTATGCCCAAAAATGTCATTACCCTGATGTCGAATCCTGCAACAATCCGTGAAGTATCGCGTGAAGCCGATTTGATTATCGGAGGGGTATTAATTCCCGGTGCTCTTGCTCCAAAACTTATTACACGCCCTATGTTGAAAGACATGAAAGAAGGCGCAGTAATGGTGGATGTGGCAATTGACCAAGGTGGGTGTTTTGAGACCAGTAAAGCAACCACACACGAGAATCCGACGTATGTGATTGATGGTGTATTGCATTATTGCGTGGCGAATATGCCCGGTGCAGTACCCTTTACTTCAACAATTGCACTTACCAATGCAACTTTCCCTTATACACTGCAACTTGCAAATAAAGGTTACAAGCGGGCTATTGCGGAGAATAATGAACTGCGTTTGGGATTAAATGTTTATCGTGGCACGATTACCTATCAAGCGGTTGCTGAGGCATTTAACTTACCATGGGAAGAATCCACCAAGTTTATTCCTGCGTAAAATTTTAGCCTTTTATTGTGCAGTATTTTTTTGTTCCGTAGTACGGTTGGTGTGAGTGTAAGACAAAACTTCCTCGCAAATTCCGTACTACGGTTTTTTTTCTGTTTTTCGTTCTCTTGTGCTATTCACGTGAGCAGTCCACAATACAGAGGGGTTCTTTCCCATTGCGAAATTCCTGTCTAATAACTACACCACCTTGACCAATCACTTTAGTTTTGATTCCGGCTGCATGGAGCAGGGTCAGCGCCCTGCGAACACTCATACCCCGTACGTCGGGAATGGTTGCGGCGGTGATTTTTTCGGCAACAAAATCCGGTTGAAGTGTACCAACACTGATAATGGTACCGGGCTGAACTAATGTACCGGCTTTTGTTTTTTGCGTGCTGACGATAATTGTTCCGGTCTTTGCGGTGGGAGTAAGAGAAACAATTTTTAATCCTAGATTTTGCGCAATGTCCAGAGCGTCGCCCCACATCAAGCCTCGAAAATCTGGGACTTCTATTTTGGTTGCCGCTTCTTTTTGAACGGAGTTCATGGAATTTGTATCGCTCTTTTGTGTGAAAGCCGTTCCACTACTCATTTGAACTAATCCGGCAGAGGCGAATTTTTGTGCGATGCGCTGGAAAACCGGCGCTGCAACGTCTCCTCCATAATAGCCTTTGCGAGGCTTGTCCATACGGACAACAATCACAACTTCAGGTTTATCGGCAGGAAAATATCCTGCAAACGAAGCGTTGTAATCTCGCTTAGAATATTTTCCTTCGGTAATTTGTTGCGATGTTCCTGTTTTTCCGGCAATTGCTAACCCCTGTACTCGTGCTGCTTTGCCCGTTCCACGTTCCACTACGCCGCAAAGAAGAGTGGTCAGCGTTTTTGCTGTGGCTTCGGAAACAACGCGCCGTACACGCTGTGCCTCGAAGGTCTGTACATCTTCACCATTGGCATCTACGATACGCTGTACCAAATAGGGCTTCATCATTACCCCACCGTTTGCTATGGTGGCATAAGCATTGGCAAGTTGTAAAACCGTCGCGGCAAGTTCATAACCCGTTGCCATATACAATTTGGTTGTGTAATCAAATTCGCCGGGTTTTTTGACTGTGCCACGGACTTCGCCCGGAACATCAATACCGGTGAAGATACCAAAGCCGAAATCACGAGTATATTTGTAAAACTTGGGTGTGGCAAGCCGCTGTGCAAGTGTCGCCAAAACGACGTTGCTGGATTGCTCCAAAGCACGTGCAAACGATACCGTACCAACGAAGTGTTCATCACGAATAACGACCACACCATCTCGCCCGGTGATGGTCTCTGCACCTGTTACTGTCTCATCGGGTGAGATTTTGCCTTCTTCCAATAAAGCAGCAGTTGTCACGAGTTTGAAGGTGGAGCCGGGTTCGTAAGTATCGGTAAAACAAGCATTGCGCGTCAGTTCAGGTGAAGCACTAAGCAAATTATTGGGATTAAATGTGGGATAGCTTGCCATTGCCAAAATTTCCCCAGTGGTCGGATTAAGAGCAATCGCCGAACCCGAAACTGCCTCGGCACTTTCTACACCTTGCTTGAGTTCATTCTCAACAATCGTCTGCATATCCATATCCAGCGTTAAGACGAGTGAATATCCGGCTTGTGGGGCAAGCATAGGGGCATCGGGTATGGGGCGCTTTTTCCCGCGTCCGTCGCGCTGTAAGAACATATAACCGCTTTTACCCGACAGCACCGAGTCCCAACCCAACTCAATGCCGCTTGCTCCTTCGCCTTCAGCATTGGTAAAGCCAAGTATTTGAGAGGCGAGTGATCCGTATGCAAAACTGCGACGTGGCTCACGAATTTTTACCAAGCCATTATCTTCTAGGGTATCGAGCGTTGTATTCATCACACTGGATGGGGAATCTATTGCTCGTTCCAGCCAAATAAATCGTGAGCGTGTTCCTTTGATTTTTGCAAGATAGCTTTCAACTGGTTTTCCTGTAACAGTAGCAATGGCACGAAAAACACGCATCGTATCTTCAAGCATTTTGGGATCAACCGCGAGTGATAATTTTTCCACTGTTGTGGCAACCACACGGCGTTTGCGGTCAAAAACTTTTCCGCGTTCCGCGGGGAGTTCTATACGCGATTCATACTGCCGCCGTGCGATGTCTTGATAATACTCGCTCCGAATTACTTGAATCATAAATAATTTCGCTAATACCAGCAAAAAACCAAGTAAAAAAGCCAGAAAAATGATTTTGACTTTGGTATTCATCCGGCGTGTTGTGCGCTCATCACGCAAAGGAGTGTCGGGCGTTCTGCCGTCGGTAACAGTCTCTTGCTGCATATTGCGCGTAAATTCAGGGTCAATCGGCTGAATCATCATGCGAAATTGAACTCTAATGGGGGTTAAACTCAAACGGGAAAGAATACAAAAGTACAGTGCTGCGCTGTGCTTTTGGGGAGGACAGTACTCAATAAACCTGTGCTTATAAGCTGATATTTATTTTTTCATCAATTGTGCTTGCTCAACCATCAGTATCCACCAAGGTTTACTAAAATCTACCTTGTTCGGCGGAACGACGACGGCTTCTTTGGGAACATCAAACATTTTCCAGAAATTTTTCTTGTATGCCGCATCGAAAATTTCAAAGGATTTCGATTTCTCGCGGTCTTCGAGGTATTTTTTATATGCCCCAATAGGTTCAAACGGATTTGCCTGTTTCATAACGACTGTACCGCCGTATTGTTTATAGAGCGATTGGTCGAATTTCCAAACTTGCACTGTGCGTTGTGCGAGGTCTTTTTCTTGCTGATTAGGTTCGGGGAGCGGCTTACTGAGCTGCTCTACTGCGCCTTGCATCTGTTTTTTTAAGGCTTCTGCCTGCTGTTTTTGTTGAGCATTAAGTTGCCCACTCTGCATTTGAGAGTTGAGTTGCTGAAGGTTTTGTTGCAGCTGATTTTTTTGAAGGTCGCGTGCTTTTTTGGCGTAATCAAAAAACGAGGTGATTTCATTCGGCGCGACGTTAATGTTTTTTTCTTTCACATACTGCTGCTGAAGCGGCTCCCAAATCAGTGCTGCCATTTTCACGTAGCGTACTTCGGAAAGCCATTGGTTATATTTGCCTTTGAGTGCTTCTTTGGCTTGTTTTTTCGTTTTGTCATCCGGTTCAAGTTGCGATGGAACAATGGTTTGCTGCAATACCCGTGCAAGCGGTTTTTCCGAAGCAGCAGGGGCTTTTTGAGCCTGCATTGCTAAAGGCAAGCAAACAAGCGCAATACAGAAAAAAGTAAGATGTGATTTCAAGATGTCTCCGAAAAATGTGGGCAAAAAAGAATGACATAAAAAATACCATGTATGGAAGGAAAAGCGTATGCCGGTAACATGGTATTTCTGCAATACGCAACATGCGCTAAGTTACGAATTTTCCTACAAAAACAAAGGCTTGTTCTTGCTTTTACAGGATAAACAGCTTTGTTTTTGAAGTACTTACAAGAACGGTACACAAAAAATATTACTTTTGGGCATAGAAAGTCCTGACGTTTTGGACTGTAACACATTCTGTATCGTGCTGTTTTTAATAGGGTAAGGAATCGCGAACCCCTTTACGTTTACACTATTATTACACAATACATTCTTTGGAGAACAATCATGAAAGCGGTCTTCACATTTCTCGCCATCTGCGTTATCTCGGTCTTTATCCAAAACGCACAAATCCTTGCACAGCAAGCAACTCGCCCCTCCACGACAGGTACAGTCAGACCTTCCACAACAGGCACGGTGCGTCCACCGGAACGTCCTTCAACCACAGGTACAGCAAGACCTTCCACAACAGGCACGGTGCGTCCACCGGAGCGCCCCTCCACGACAGGTACAGTAAGACCCTCCACAACAGGCACCGTGCGTCCTTCAACCACAGGTACAGTGCGCCCGGACACCACACGACCACGTCGCCCTGACACAACACGTCCGGAGCCGCGCGACACTACTAGACCATCTGTTTCCGGTATTGTCGTTCGAGCGTTCCCAAATCCCGCTTCGGTGCGTCTTGCTGTGGGGTTTGCTAATGTACCACCCCGTGCGGAGCGCGTAACAGTGAGAATTGTCAATCTCATGGGTGAAGAGGTTGTCTCCGAAACCGTTCCCGCAACACTGAATGAGGTTATCTTTGATGTTTCGAGAATACGCGAAGGTCAATACGCCGTTATTGTCAATGCCGGTCCTATTATCGGAAGAACGATGATAGTTATTCGGCGATAAACAGGAAAAAGCACGACATCAACCTGTGTTGAATAGAAGAATTGAAAACAAGAATAAGGCTAACCGATAGAAAGCAAAAGCCGCTTCTCACAAGGAGGAGCGGCTTTTTTGCTCTGTTGCTTGTAGAGCAGGATTCGGTATTCTTACTTCAATCGCTTGGCTATTCAGAAATGCCTGTCCCAATGTGTTTGTCACTGCCGGGTGGCATCCGTTTAATAACAACTAAGGTTTTGTCATCGGTGTAGCGGTCTTCGGCTCCGGCAGAAAATTTTTGAGCTTCTTCAATGCAGTGATAGCCTATTTCACGTGGAGTTTTCGTGTGCATTTTCCGCAAGATAGATTTCAAGCGACTTTCGCCGAAAAGTTTGCCGTGTTTGTTTTGGGCTTCGATAATACCGTCAGTGTAAAGCAGCAAAATATCTCCCGGAGCCATATTGATATTTTCAATCCGAAATCGTTGGTCTGGTGAGATACCGAGCATACTGCCGGTAGTAGGCAGCATATAAAAATCGCGCGTTTTTGCTCGATAGTGAATCGGATTACAGTGTCCCGCATTGGCAAAGAGCAGCAATCCTTTGTCGGACGGTATAAGTTCGCAGTAAAACAAGGTTACAAAACGCTCGTAGGGGAACGTCTCGTAGATAAGAGTATTCAGACGAGAAAGCAATGAAGCCATTTTTAGGTCGAAGCCAATACCCATTCGGATTGCGCCGGACACAAAAAGAGCTTGAATAGCAGCAGCCATGCCTTTACTTGAAGCATCGCTGACCAAGACGCTTAATCGCTCTTCGTAATTATTGGGCGGGCGAAGGTAATCGAAATAATCTCCGCCCACAATACGGTCAGGAATAGAGATACCGAAAACGTGATAATCATGAAAAACTGTTTCATGGTCTGGTAGCAAACCTTTTTGAATTTCCCATGCTTGCGAAAGGTCTTTTTCGATAACGCGCTGTTGTTGTTGCCGCTCTAAATCTCTGAGGCGAATACTGACGGCGCTGCCGATAATGTTAATCATGTCGAAAAACTTATCGCTGATTTGGGGCGCGTTAAATGCCAGAACATAGGGAAAATACTTAGCTCCTTTGCGTTTGGCAAGTTCGCCAATGCCTGTTGCCGAGTATAGGCGAATACCAGTTTTCATCAGGACTGCATCGGTTTCGTAGTTCATAATCGTTCTGCGTGCAGGAAGTTCGCCGAACATCGGATATTCGCTGATGGTAACGGTATAATTTTCCGGTACTGCATCCAGCGAGCCATATTGATACCGCAGCGTATAAGAATCTTCGGTGGGATCAAGCTCCCATATCCGTCCACCGCTAATCTCAATATCTGCCCTATCAACAATTTCCCGCATGACGGAACTGAGCAAGTCCAGTTCGTGTGCGTATTTTGCTGATGCTACTTTATCAACAATACGAAAAATTTGCTTTTGTGTCATAACCTGTGCTGTACGTTTCATAACCTGAAAAAATAACGATTAAACCTCTTCGACAATCACTTCCGGTGTAATCACTTCTTTTTTGATAAGAGCCGGAAAATAGGCAACGACCTCACTCGGCTTTGGGCGACCGCCTGCAAAGCCTGTTACCGACGGCGGTCCGGTTAAAATGAGAGGTGCAATTTCTTTGCCGAAGCGCTCAACGGATTTGTAATCTCTTGACCGCACACCAACCCGCATCATAACCTCATTGGGAATAATCGGTGCAGCGATGCCGCCATGACAAGCATTCATCCCGACAAATTCGGTGCGGATTTCATCAAAATTCAGTTTCAGATTGTCCAAAAGCCGTGTACGCAAGATTTTATCAGCTACTTGCGCCTTCTCAAGTGCATCGGGGGCAGAATACGTCAAAGTGCTGAAAGCAATGTACCCATCGGCATAGCTGGCGGATACTTTGAGAAATGGTGTCGCGGGCTTGCCTTTAATGCCGTACACGCGCACGCGGTCTTTGCCGACATCTTCAAGATGAATGGAGGTGAAATCAGCGACGACATCGGGCGTGATGTATTCAGCAGGATTACCAATTTCGTATAAAAGCTGTTCACTGACTGTCTCGCGGCTCACAAGACCGCCCGTTCCGTCGTGTTTCGTTACAATAAATTCGCCGCTCGGATAGGCTTCAATAATCGGGAAACCAACATTTGCCATATCCGGCAGATTTCTCCAATCACCGAGAAAATTGCCGCCGGAGGCTTGTGCACCACATTCGTTAATATGCCCTGCAACAGTTCCGGCAGAGAGTTTATCCCAATCTTCTGCACTCCATCCAAATTCATAAATCATCGGAGCAAGTGTTAATCCGGTGTCGGTGGTGCGCCCCGTGATAACAATGTCTGCGCCTTGCTTGAGCGCTTCGACAATAGGAAACGCGCCTAAATACACGTTTGCACTGAGAAGTTTGTCTTTGACTTCTCGAATTGGTTGCCCTGTTTCCATCTGCTTCATTTCATGCCCTGCGGCAACAAAATCATCAATTTTTTCTAGGATATTGTCCCCCATCACTACGCCGATTTTTAAGCCAGTAATGCCGAGTTTGCGCGCAACAGCAAAAATAGCATCCCGCGCGGCAAGCGGATTGACACCGCCGCCATTGGTAATCAGCTTTATCTTGTTTTTGACCAAATACGGTAAAATTTCTTCGCAGACCTCGACTAAATCTTTTGCGTAGCCGAGAGCAGGGTTTTTCAATTTCTGTTTTTGCATAATGGACATTGTTACTTCTGCCAAGTAGTCCATCATCAAATAATCAATTTGCCCTTTGCTGACCTGAGCGAGCGGAGCGGAGAGCAAATCTCCCCAAAAACCTTGTCCTGATGCGATGCGGATAGAATTTTTCATGGAATTGTCCGATAAAAACACGTGAAACAACAAATCACACACTGTCCCAAAATTACAACAATTCCCGCTTTGCTTGAAGAGGTTTTCTTGTGATAAGCGGCTTTTTTACATGATAAGATGCAGTGTGGATACGGTGCTTGGCATTACGCACCTTCGGGGCGTTGCTTTTTGACAACTTCGCGGATAAAAATTTTCGCATCGGTACGGGTTTTGAGGGCTTCTACCAATGTTTTGCGGGCTGCGTGGGTCAGCCGACGGCGAAATTCCAGTACATCTTTGCCGGTTGCATTTGTTTTGTCGGTATAATACATCACGACGGTATCCCAAATCGGGTCTTCTTCGACTTCTACAAGGTGAATCTGTTCGTACCGTACCAAGCTCCATCCTTCTTCAAAAATTGTGCGTCCTACTAAGCCAAGAGTCTTGATTTGAAGACGTTGTTGATACATTCGATAATAAAACTGCAAAAAATTGATCAGTAAACACAACGGAACGACATATAATTCGATACGTGCTTCATTCCAAGCGAGGGCTATCCAGATAAACAGTGCTGTTAAAAAGAGGATACCGCTAAGAATAAGAATCATAAAAGGGTCATAGGATGTATCTAAGTCCTCGCCAAGTTTGACTTCTTTTGCAGCAAAGTCGTCTAAAATTTGGCGATAGGCGGTTGCACCCAGCGCTAAAAGGGCGTAAATAAAAGCAAGGAAACAAGCATACGCGAGAACTCGCGGGTCGAAGTTGCCCATGAATGCAAATCAATTGGTGAAAAAAAAGACGGCGATAAGTGGAAAATATTTAGAGCATCAAGACTTTATTTTTATCCACGTATAGAGACGTGCTGCCCAAAGAATTACTGTAATTGCTGAATAGTATGGTTCGGAGCATATCGATAAATGAAGTAAGGCTACAAAAGGAGCATGTCCAAAAGTTATTCGTGTAGGTATTCAAAGACGTGGCTAAATTCCATCATGCCTTGTTTCCCTTCAATCCACCGTGCAGCCCGCAGCGCACCGATTGCAAAGCCACTGCGATTTCGTGCGCGGTGAGTAATTTCAATCGTATCCGGCAATGCATCAAGGTAAAGCGTATGTGTTCCGGGAACTTCACCGATGCGCGTAGAGGAAATGTGCAATGCTTCAGGCGAAATGCGTCCTTGTGAAGCATCGGTTAAAAAAGTAGTTTTACGTGGTAAAATTTCTTGTACCATCTCCGCTAAAGTAAGTGCTGTACCACTTGGGGAGTCGCGTTTGCGCGTGTGATGTAATTCGTGAATGGCGAGGTCATAATCGTCGAATCGGGCGGCTAATTCTGCTGCCAATCGTGCAACACGGTTGAAGATTTGTACGCCAACGGAGAAATTTGTTCCCCAAATCAATGCAGTATTATTTTGTTGCACAATATTCTCTATCTCGCTTTTGTGTTGCATCCAACCGGTTGTACCGAGAACGATATTTTTCCCCTGTTCTGCTAGGATTTTTGTATTGTTGAGTACAGCATCGGGAAGCGAAAAATCAATTGCCACATCAAATGAGCGCTCCTCAATAGTGCTGCGGCTAAGAGGGCGTTTCGACGAAAAAACAGCTTCAACAGAGCAGCCGTATTGACCTGCAAGTCTTTCCAATTCTTTACCCATGGAACCATAACCGACGAGAGCTATCTGAGAACGTTGTGATGAGGAAGTCATAACAAATGAGCAATGGTAGAAAAAATAATGTTCACAGTATGTTGCGAGAATATATCCGTGAGCATTTTTTGTGAAAATATCCGGGTACGGTAATGTACGGAAAAACATGGTGCTCTGCAATGCCTGAGTTGTTCTTTTGTGATAAACCATTTTTCATTTTGGAAAACCATTTCAACCTGTGTATTTTGGCAGCGCTTTTATCCTAACTTAGCACGTTTTTTTATCGTTTTTTATTGCACTATGTACGAATTTTTAACGCAAAACTCACTCTATGTTGTACTAATCGTGGCTTTGACCGTTTGGATTGGTATTGCGTATTATCTGTTCCGCTTAGAACGTGCTGTAAGCGTACTGCAACAAGCATCTTCCGACCATACTTCTTCCGTTTCCCAACAGTAACGCATTGCTTCTTGAGAGTGCCGCGCGAAAACACTTGTGAGGCGGCATTTTTTTTCTATATTGTTCACCTGTACTTGTAGTGGACGTTTGTGTGTGTTCGGCTTCTATCGAAAGTTCTTGTCTTTTCCCATTTTTTCATGTGTTCAGGTACAATCATGACAACAATCGCTGAAGAAAAAATCACCTCTTCCGCAATACAGCAAGAAGCGCAGTTCTTTGGACATCCGCGCGGTTTATCGGTGCTGTTTTTTACGGAATTTTGGGAACGCTTTAGTTTTTATGGTCTTAGAGCAATACTGCTGCTCTTTATGACCGCTCCGGCAGCCGCGAGCGGGATGGCGTTTGACACGACGACCGCAGGGTTTATCTATGGTGTTTACACTTCAATGGCTTACTTGGCAAGCGTTCCGGGTGGATGGATTGCAGACCATTTAATTGGACAACGGAAAGCAATTTTTTACGGTGGCATTTTGATAGCACTTGGTAATTTAACCTTAGCACTTCATGGAATGCAGTTTTTGATGTTGGGTTTAACCTTTGTTGTTTTGGGGACAGGTTTGTTAAAGCCTAATGTAAGCGCAATTGTTGGTGGGCTGTATTCGCAAAACGAATCTGCACGCCGCGATGCTGGTTTTTCTATTTTTTACATGGGTATCAATCTTGGGGCTTTTGTCGCGCCACTTATTGTTGGTGGCTTAGGGGAAAATGTGAACTGGCATTGGGGCTTTTTTGCATCGGGAATTGGTATGATCATCGGTTTGATATGGTTTCATTTGGGGACAAAGCATTTGGGAACGGCAGGAGAATTTCAGGCTACACCCGAAGCCTCTGCCAAAGCAAAACGAACACTCCTTATCGGTGCGGGAGGTTTGATAGGTATTATTGCTCTTGTTGCCGGATTACATTTTTCAGGGGTGATGCCGATGACGGTGGACATTATGAAAAGTGTCTTCAACGTTGGTTATGTTGTAATTCCCGGAGCATTTTTTGCTGTTGTTTTTGCAGATAAAACACTAACTACGGTCGAGAAAAAACGGTTTATCGTTATTGCCATTTTCTTTTTGTTATCCGCAATATTCTGGGGTTCCTTTGAGCAAGCCGGCACGACCTTTACACTTTTTGCTCGTGATTACACGAACCGTGAAATTTTTGGAACATTGCTACCCGTCTCGTATTTTCAATCGTTAAATGCAATGTTTATTGTCATTTTTGCTGCGGTTTTTGCGCTGATGTGGATGAAGCTCGGCGACCGCCAGCCTTCCAGCCCGATGAAATTTGCTATCGGATTGATTCTTGTCGGTGTAGGATTTTGGATTTTATCGGTTGCGGCAGGAATTGCTGGTGGAGGCACAAAAGTTACGCCGCTATGGTTGGTTTCGGTGTATCTTATTCACACCTTTGGTGAGCTTTGTCTCAGTCCTGTTGGTCTAAGCAATATCACGAAACTTGCTCCGGCGCGGTATGTGAGCCAAGCAATGGGTATTTGGTTCTTAGGAGCATCATTGGGGAATTATATGGCGGGACAAGCCGCCGGATATATTGAGCATTTCCCCGCGCAGCAGGTATTTTTTATTGTCTTTTGTATTGCTTCGGGTGTGGGTGTATTTATCGCTCTTGTTTCTAAGCCGATTGCCAAACTTATGGGTGGTGTAAAATAGCCCTTCTTTGACCAATAAAAAACGACAAAGCGCCTGAAGGTATAATACTTTCAGGCGCTTTTGTTGTATTATTGACAATTTGTTCTACTTACACATGGCGTTCCGCATGGTAAGAACTGCGTACTAGCGGACCGGATTCCACCCAATCGAAGCCCATTGATAAGCCAATCTCGCGGAGTTCGGCGAACTCATCGGGATGCACAAAGCGTTCAACGGGCAAGTGTGCTTTGGTGGGTTGAAGGTATTGACCTAATGTTAGAACATCAACATTTGTTTCAACCAAATCGTGCATGACTTTTAGCAATTCTTCGCGGGTTTCTCCTAAACCCAGCATTATTCCCGTTTTGGTGCGTAATCCTTGTGCTTTTGACTCGCGTAATACGCCCAGTGTCCATTCATATTTTGCTTGAGGGCGAACACGGCGATAAAGGCGCGGTACGGTCTCGGTATTATGGTTAAGCACATCGGGGCGAGCGTTGATAATGTTTTGCAAGGCTTCTGCTTTGCCTTTGAAATCAGGAATCAAGACTTCGATAGTAATACCCGGATTTGCTTCGCGGACAGCGATAATGGTGTCGGCAAAGATACGCGAACCACCATCGGCAAGTTCGTCACGATTCACGGAGGTAATGACGGCGTGTTTCAAGTTCATTGATTTAACCGCTTCGGCAACGCGACCGGGTTCTTCCACATCCAGAACCGGCGGGCGACCTGTTTTGACGGCACAAAAGCCACAAGAGCGCGTACAGGTATCGCCCAGAATCATAAACGTCGCTGTGCCGGCGTTCCAGCATTCGGTGATATTCGGGCAGCGTGCTTCTTCGCAGACGGTATGCAGCGTTTTGGAGCGCATCATAGTTTTGACGTTTGCATAGGTTTCACCGCCGGGGGCTTTTACTTTGAGCCATTCCGGACGGCGCTCCGGCTGAGGAGCTTGTATTGGAGCGCTTTCCGCAACAAGCTGCTGCTCAAATTCTTCGTGCTTGAGAGCGTTTTTTGTACCATCAAGGCGTTCAAAACCGAGTGCTGAAGCGTTGTTCATAGAATAAAGAGGAAATAAAGAATAGGAAAATTTCACATATTATTGGGCAGAACGACGAGCGGACTACGCTTGAGCGTATTCGGCAACCTTTTCATGAAATTTCTGTGTTGTCAAACGGCGATGCGAATCGTTCCATATGGGCTTACCCTTATGAAACAAGATGGCTTGCGGGCTTTCATGGCGAACACCAAAGCGAGATTCTATCTCGTTGGAAACGGAACGTGCTGTCTGGACGACAAGAAAATATGAGTGCAGAGGCAAAGAATTATCGCGTAGAAAGTCTAAAAATTCTTCCCAAGCCGCCGCACTAATATCGCACGTGGCACTATGCTTAAAAAACAGCGCCACACCGCTCGATGATTCCTCTATAGCTTTGTCTAAATCAGCTATTGAGGTAAGTTCGTGTGCTTGTGTCATGGTCTATTGTGTATTGCTGAGAATGATGAAATATCGAAACTTATATTTCCAAACTATTTGGACTTGCTTGGCAGTATAAGACGAATGTCCTGCTAGGATAGTGCTTTAATTGCTTCTGCAAAACGCGCAATACCTTTTTGCAGGGTTTCATCGGATGCCGCAAATGAAAAACGTACACAGCCCGGCGCGCCGAATGCTTCGCCCGGCACAACGGCTAAATGATGCTTATCAAGAGCTTCTTGGCAGAATTCAAAAGAGGTTTTAACCTTCATATTTTGAAGCGCTTTGTTCATATCCACAAACATATAAAATGCTCCGTCCGGCATCAAAAATTCTACGCCCGGAATGGCAGCAAACAAGCCTGCAACCATATCTTTACGACGAGCAAACTCTTTTCTCATACGCTCTACGTCGTCGGCTGTGTGAAGAAGTGCTGCTAAAGCGGCTTTTTGTGCAATAGAATTCGGATTCGATGTAGATTGCCCTTGTACCTTGCTTGCCTCCTTCATCAGAGCCGCCGGTCCGGTCATATACCCAATACGCCAACCGGTCATCGAATACGCCTTTGAAACACCATTAACCGTGATAACGCGGTGCGCTACTTCCGGCAAGGAACCAATGCTAAAATGCTGAACGCTGCCGAAGGAAATTTTTTCGTACAGTTCATCACTCAAAATAAAACAGTCATGTTTTTCCAGAACTTTTGCTAAAGCCTTGATTTCATCAGGCGAGTACATTGTTCCAGTTGGATTCGAGGGTGAATTGAGAATGACGCATTTGGTTTTCGGCGTAAGAGCAGCTTCTAATTGAGCCGGAGTCATTTTGAACCGACTTTCGAGCGTCGTTTCAACGATAACAGGCTTTGCGCCGCAAATTTGAATCATCGCTGGATAACTGACCCAATACGGTGCATTCAAAATAATTTCATCGCCTTCGTTACACATCGCTAAAAGTGCATTAAAAATAGAATGTTTGCCACCCGTAGAAACTAGGACATGTTCTGGTTTTACATCGGGTAAGCCGTTTTCGTTGATAAACTTTTCAGCGATTGCTTTGCGTAATTCAGGAATCCCGTTACCTTCGGTATAATACGTAAAATTTTCATTGATAGCCTTAATTGCTGCATCTTTGACGACCTGAGGAGTCGGGAAATCTGGTTCGCCCGTCGAAAGACTGACAACATCAATTCCCTGTGCTTTCATTGTTTTTGCTTTAGCATTGATGGCAAGGGTTTGCGATTCGTTAGCGGATAAGACACGCGCAGATAAATTCATGGTTTTAGGCAAAGATGAATAGAGAATAAACAAATTGTGTAAAGAGTTCAAATATACAAAAAGTCTGTTATTATTGTCGGAGCTATTTAATGAGGAGATGAGAAGATGTGGTAGCCGTGCATACAATGAAACATCAAGACATTCGTTTAATACGACTATAAATATCGTAACGACTATAAATATCGTATTTCGACTTTTTTTCTTTTGCTATGCCTATAGTATGCAAGCGCTTCTTCAAGCAATATCTCCAACGATACTTTTTGCCTGTTTGTATCCTTTCTTTGGGAATTATTATACCGACCTTGCGTCTGTCGGCGCAACAGACCATCATTAACTTACCCTCAGCAGACCAAACGGCAAAGGGACATCTTTTTGTTTTACATGAGACACAAGCCCGACCTTGGTCACCAGATGGTTATTGGCGTTCAACAAATTTCATTACGTATGGGGTAACTGATAATATCGAAGCCTGTTTTACGACCTATAACATTGATATTTTGGGGGCAAACAAACCTTTTACTGCTCTTGGTTTGGGCTATAAATTCGCTCACCAATTTTTCAAAGAAGAATTACCTGATCTAGAAGTGAAACTCACCGGTGGTCAGATGATTACTACTTCGCTGGATGGTTTGGGAACGGGCTTGTGGAGTTACTCGCATATGAGTATGCGTCTGCCCGTCTTGCATACGCGCATTGCTGTCGGTATCAGTAAAGGGTCGCGTCAAGTTTTTGGTGGAGTACAAGAAGGATTTATAACAGGTGAAAATGTAAATTTTATTGCTTCGATTGAACATCCAATTACTAAAGAATGGGGCATTGTAGCAGAATGGTTTTCCGGTCAGCACGAAATGGGCGACCTCGTTCCGGGTGTGATTTATCACAATAAATCGCTGGAAATGGTGTTTATTTTAGGCTATAAAATCGGTAATGACGGTACAGGAAAAACCAATGGCATTATTTTTGAGATTGGCAAGACATTCTAACGACTCATGAAGTCAGGTTAAGAGAACAGTTCTTGTTCAAAGCAAGAAAAAAATCACTGCGCCGCTATTTTTTTCTCGCTGTTAATTTTTGTTAAACGTTACCTTCCTTCTGTAAGAAAATTTTTTCCAAACCCGCATTTTTTCTTGCCTGAGGCGTTCATAAACTGCACGTAACCAATGATGTGTCAAGATGTTGAAGCTAGGGTGTGCTTGGCTGGGTAACGGGAAAATCCTATATTGTGTCCCCGCATCAACTGTGGCGAACAATTGTTCTGCGTATCTATTCTTGAGCCGCAACTGTTGAAGCATTTTTTCATGCTTTTGCTGCTGAAGAATGGTTTACGCTCTGAAGAATAGGATAAGCGTGTGTATGCGGTGTATAGTCAGTTTTTTCACTATCAATACGAGGACACCGCATGGCTCAAGTTCTACGCACGTGCATTGTCGCTGCGATACTTCTTCCGCTAGTGGCATTTTGCACAGACCTTCAGCAAGCCTCTTCCGCTAATGCACCTTCGCATTTGCTCTTTGCTCAAACACCACGCAAAGAGTCCCCGCGTACTACTCCTGCCGTGCAAACAGGCGATTCCAAGCCAATATTTCCCCGCATCCAAGACGATTTTGCCGAACTCGACGACACATTGCAAATTGTGCCGGGAGTGCAGGTCAATGACCGTTTTGTGATTGCAACACTGGAATCCGCCAGACAGCAGTATTTACGCGCTTTGTCGTATATCAACCGTTCCGACACCGCCCGTGCTGCTCGTTCTTTCGACCAAGCAATCGAAACACTGAACAAAATCGCTGATTTTCCTAAAATTCAGGAAAATCAGGATTTTATTGACCTCATGCAATCCATTATCGAAGATTACGAAAACTATATTCAAAACCTTGATAATCTGGGTGACAAATCTCCGATAGTGGTCTTGCGGGATAAGTTTTTTCAGTCTATCGAAAATAGCGATATGCCTTCGTACGATGACCTGAATTTCCCGCGAGGCAAAGATACATCCGGTCGGCAAAAATTTGTCCCTCTGAATTTGCCCGAATCAAGCTCTGCGCTCGCTGCTGTTACGGGTATGCGGGGAGTGGAATTGCAAGTACCATTGCCGGAGAATCAAGAATCTCTCTGGGCGGTAGAGTTTTTGGCGGTACGTGGTCGGCGATATTTCCAAAAATGGATGGAACGCACCGGCAAATGGTTTCCGATGATGCGTAAAATCGCCCGTGAAGAAGGTGCACCCGAAGAAATTATTTATCTGTCTATGATAGAAAGCGGGCTAAGTCCTTATGCGACTTCGTGGGCAAAAGCGGTTGGTTTGTGGCAATTTATCAAAACGACGGGGCAGATGTATGGTTTGGGTGTGGATTATTGGATGGACGAGCGCCGCGACCCTGAAAAGGCTACTCGTGCAGCTATGCGCCACCTGAAAGACCTTTACAACGAACTTGGCGATTGGCATTTAGCATTAGCGGCATACAATTGTGGTATTGGTGGGGTTCGTCGTGCCATTGCGCGTTCCGGTCTTAGCCAACCGAATTATTGGGATATTCGCCCCTATTTACCCAAAGAAACAAGGAATTACGTGCCTTTGTACATTGCCGCCGCAAAGGTCTGTTTGAATCCCGAATCATACGGATTTACGAATGTACAGTTTGAAGAACGCTTTAATTATGATGTCGTGCAGATTAACGAAGCTGTTGATTTTCGCGTTCTTGCCCGTTGCGCCGGTGTGAGCGAAGAAACATTGCAAGATCTCAATCCTGAATTAATACGTCAATCTACGCCGCCGTATTCCGACCAATATCAGTTGAAAATTCCGGTTGGAACAAAAAGTACGTTCATTGCGAATTATGAAAAAATGAGCAAAGCTGATAAACATTCTTGGACGATGCACGAAGTAACAGGCAGCGAAACTCTATCTTCCATTGCCAAAAAATACGGTATTTCCTCATCGGTGATTGCTGCTGCGAACGATTTAACGGGCAAGAAAAAACGTATTCCCGTCGGAACAATGCTACGCATCCCAACAGACGGACGCTATACTACGCCGGCGAAAGATGAAGAGGAGGAAGACGAAGAAGGCACGCCCGCGCAAGCAGTCAGTGCAAATGTCAAAGAAAAACGCACGTCTGAGAAGAACGAAAAAAATGAGAAAGCCGAGAAATCTGAGAAATCAAAGTCTGAACTTGCTGTGAAGTCTGACGCTGATGATGTACAGCACCGTCCTGCACCGCCGCCGCCGAACAGCAAAAAAATTGAGCATGAAGTAAGTGCCGGTGAGACGCTCTACAGCATTGCTGCGCGGTATGATGTGCGTTTGTCGGATATGCGCAATTGGAATAATATTCCTTACAACGTTGATAAAGTGAGTTTGGGTGATAAATTAACGCTGTACGTAGATAAAAGTTATCGCCCCGAAACGCCTGTTAATGCAGTGGCAACGAAATCCGGGACAATCACGCATACGGTCAAGCAAGGCGAAACCCTCGCTAAAATTGCTGATGATTATGGTGTTACGGTGGATGAGGTCCGGAAAGCCTCAAAGATGCGTAGTAACGGTCGTATCTATGTGGGACAAGCACTGACTATTCCTGCTCAAGCTGCGAATCAAATGGCAAAACAGACACAATCAGCAACAAAAGAGGCGGAAACACCTGTTACAGAGCCAAAAGTCGCTGCTTCTTCTTCAACTGCACCGGCAGGCAAACCAACGGTGTACAGAGTGAAAATCGGCGAGTCGCTCAACACAATCGCAGAACGTTACAACGTTACGACCCGAGATATTTCACAATGGAATAATTTGCGCGGTACATTTATTAAGCCGGGAATGGATTTGAAAATTTATCCGGCAAGTGTAGCAAAAGGGGATGAAAAACCTCAAGCTGAAGAAAAAGAAGATTCTTATACGGTCAAAAGTGGCGATACACTCTATTCGATTGCCCGTAAGTACAATTTAACGGTCGAGCAACTCAAAAAACTTAATCCTGAGGTTACCGGGACAACAGCAAAACTCGGACAGGTGCTGAAAGTGAAATAAGATGCAATGTAGCATAAACCTTGTGCTATCGTCTGTTTCTTCTTGAAGTGGCGATAGCACAAGAAATCAGCGGATAGAGTAATTGGGCAGTACAATAGCAGTTTTAATCTTTAACAAATCCTCGGTAGTGGGTCGCCCGTGAGCATATCTATCACTCGCGTTCCGCCGTATTGCGTTTTAGAAATAACCGTTTTTGCGGGAGTTTGAGTAATCTCTCCCATCACTACCGCTTCTTTTCCCAACACCTCACACGCTCTTTCGGCATACTCAGGCGCAACAATCGCAATAAACTGACCCTCACAGGCAATCGTGAGCGGGTCTAATCCCAGAAGTTCACACGCACCCCGCACGGATTCCCGTACAGGAATCTTTTCATCCTGCAGCGCAACGCACAAACCGCAATCATTCGCCAGCTCATTCAGTGCGGAAGCCGCTCCGCCGCGTGTGGGGTCGCGCATCCAGCGAAGGGCTTCCGTACTGCCCTCCAGCGCCGTCAAAAGTGCGTTCACTAAATGCCAAAGCGGGCGCGTGTCCGAGCGCAAATCGTCGGTTTCCAAATCTACATCTCCACGCGCCAACAGCACCGTAATGCCATGGTCGCCGAGCGGACCGGAAACAATCACTTTGTCCCCAACACGCACGTTTTGTGCGCCGAGATGCGCTCTCGTGTCCACAAGCCCTATTCCTGCTGTCGTGATAAACATTCCATCGGCACTGCCGTGTTCGACAACTTTCGTATCGCCGCCTACAATCCGCACCCCCGCTCGTTTAGCGGCTTCTGCCATTGTGCGAACTTCAATTTCCAGCACTTCCGACGACAACCCCGCTTCTAAAATAAATGAACTCACGAGTGCAAGCGGCTTTGCACCTGAGACGGCGAGGTCATTTATTGTGCCATTTACCGCCAAATCGCCGATAGAACCACCCGCAAAACGCAAAGGTTTCACAACAAAACTATCGGTCGTAAAAGCAAGTGTTCCAGCACTTCCGAGCGGAAGATACGCCGCATCGTTCAGCGTCATTGCTTGACCCGACATTTCACCTGAAATTTCAGCCAAACCGAAAAGCGGAGCAATTAAGCCCTCCACCAAGCGGCGACTTGCTTTGCCGCCCGCTCCGTGCGCCATTTGTATGGAAGAATCGTAGAATTTTACAGGATTTGTACTCATACGACAGTTTCCTCTTGTAGCTTGAAGTTCGATGGAATCTCAATCTCGTGTAAACGCTGCCCGTACTGATGATACGCCGAACACGCCCCTTCTGACGAGACCATAAGCGCACCGACGGGGTTTTCGGGTGTGCAGACTGTTCCGAAAAGCGGACAATCGTGGGGCTTTTTGAGTCCGCGCAACACATCTCCGCAAGCCGCTTCGGAATTGATTTCTACCGAAGTTTCAATGACAGAAAAGCGTTTTTCGGCATCAAATTCCGCGTATTCATCTCGAATTTTCCAGCCGGAATGCGGAATGAAGCCTAATCCGCGCCATTCAAACGAATTGCGTTCATCAAAGACTTCTTCCAATGCCGCCAATGCACGAGAATTACCGTCCCAAAGAACAGCGCGCCCGTACTGATTTTCCACCTCGCAGCGCCCTTCGATGAGTTGCCGCACACACATCATAATGGACTGCATTAAATCAAGCGGTTCAAAGCCTGATACGACCACCGGTTTGCCGTATTCGGCAGAAATAAATTCATAAGGTTTGCAGCCGATAATCGTGGAAACGTGTCCCGGTCCTATAAAGCCGTCGAGCCGTAAATCAGGGAAATCCAGCAATGCACGAAGCGGCGGCGCAATGATGATATGATTGCAAAAAATCGAAAAATTGGTCAAATGCTGTTTTTTTGCCATAATCAGCGACAGTGCGGTTGCAGGAGCAGTTGTTTCAAAGCCGATTGCAAAAAATACGACGTGTTTGTCGGGGTTTTTCTGCGCAATCGTGAGCGCGTCCATCGGCGAATAGACCATGCGAATATCTGCGCCCTTCGCTTTCATATCCAACGGCGTTCCGTATTTGCCCGGCACACGCATCATATCGCCGAACATCGTCATAATCACACCCTCATGCCGAACAAGCTCCAAACCCGCATCAATTCTCGCTTCCGGCAGAACACAGACAGGGCAGCCCGGACCATGAATCATTTCAATTTCTTTGGGTAAAACGTCCTTCAGACCGAAGCGATAAATGGCGTGGGTATGACCTCCGCAGACCTCCATAATACGGAAAGTGCGTCCTGTTCCGGAGGTCAAACGGCGGATTTCATCGGCAGTTTTTTGAATCAGCACAGAATCACGAAATTCGGAAATAAACTTCATCACACACCTCCCGCAGTAGCAACTTCTTCTTCTCTTGGCTCTTCCAATGGTTCGTCTAATGGTTCGTCCAAGAATTCGCCTAAGGCTCGGAGGAGTTCGAGCTGCTCTTCGGCTTCTTTTTCGCTGACGATGTTCATCGCAAATCCCACATGAACAAGTACCCAATTGCCTAAATGTGCGGGTTCGGGGAGCATATCCAAAATCACTTTGCGACGAACACCACCGACTTCTACTAAAGCAAAACTAAGTTCTTGCTCCGGCATAGCGACGATTTTACCCGGAATAGCGAGACACATAGCGGTTTCTCCAAAACGTATGAAAAATAGTGATAACAAAACTGATTACACCAAAACTGATTACACCAAAATACGTTCTTTTGTCTCATACAAAAGTATTTCAACGATAGATTTAACTTTTGTGCAGACCTCATCAATGCTAGCTTCCACTTCCGGTGAGAGCTTCATGTTCATTTGTGTTAAATCCTTCACCGTAATGGTAATGAGGTGAATATCAGGCAAATCACCCGTCAGCGCTGCTCCTACGAGCAAGTCCCGAAGCCCTATGTCATGCGCACTCAGCGACGGCGGAAAATCTTCCACAAAGCGCGGACGCAGCACCGATACAGTTCCGGGCGATTTCCCGTCGTTGGAAGCGTCTATCAACACGATTTGTTTGTACTCGTGCAATAAATTCAACAACACAAAACCGCCCGTCCCACCGTCCACGACCTTCGCACCCTTCACCCCACCTTGCTCCAAGAGCCTATCCACGACGTGTACGCCTACGCCTTCGTCGCTGACCAGAATATTGCCGATGCCCAAGACAAGGATTGGTAAAGGTTCTGACGTGTCGTTATTGATAAACAAAGGCATGAAGCCTTGCGTAGAGATAGTGTGGTAGAGCGGCATGATTCATTCGGGACAAAAAGTCATTAAAACAGTTCTTGGATTAGGTGAAGATGATTTGTGCGCCATCGGATTTTTCATAAAAATCTCCGACGGTGATAATATCGTCCACCTCAGCACAAAAATCTTCTTTTTTCAAATGGAACATATCCACAGAGGCTTTACAAGCGTAGATTTCACCGCCTGAATCGTGAATCATTTGGATAAATTCACGGACGGGTGGAATATCCAATTTTTCCATTTCCTTGCTCATCATACTTGTTGCAAACGCCGACATTCCGGGAATGCCGCCAAGCCACGTGGGTATGTGCATACTCGGATTACCGACCGTCGCCACGTGGAGATGATCCATACGCTTTTCAGTGATTGCATCCATCCCCCAAAAAGTAAAGAAAAGCATTGCGTCTATGCCTTCCATCCGTGCGCCATTTGCCATAATCAACCCCGGGTACACGCCGTCGAGCGAACCGCGAGAAATAATGATAGCAACTCTGCGCGTTGGGAGTGTGGGTTTACCATTTACCGCTTTGGTCGCGGTTTCTACATCCATAGTTTCCATGATATTATTCTCCTTGTAAATGTTCGGTACAGTTCAGACAGAAGGTTCATACACAATATGTCAGATACAGCCATGCGGCTTTGGAATACCGGCAATTTTTGCCGCTTTTTTTGCCGGACCGCCCGGAAAGAGTTGGTACAGCGATTTTGTATCAACACCGCTTTCTTTCGTGAGTTGGCGAATAGTCGGACCATCGCCGCGTTCTTGAAAAACATCGCGCATAAAATTCACGACTTTCCAATGCGAATCCGTTAATTGACCAATACCTTCTTCCTGTGCGATAGCTTCAGCAATGGTCGTATTCCATTGTTTGCTGTCTTTGAGAAACCCTTCTGCATCTACTTCAAGGGTAATTCCGGCTATTTCTTTCGTATTCATGATAGTTCTCCGAATGATTGTTTATGTGAAAAAAGTGAACAAAAACACGTGTTGGTATGTGCTTTTATGCGGCTTCAAGTTTTTCAGCCTGTAATTTTTTTCCTGCCATGGAAAAATGCGCAGGGACAAGCGGAATATCACGTCCTGTCAGCAGCATATACCAATACACCCATCGAAACATAATTTTTCCGTAGTGATTAAAATGAGATTCTCCGAGAAGTTTCATTGGACCAATGTTTGGAAAAGGAAATGTTCCCGGCAATGGCTCTACGTCATAGCTAAAATCAATCAACATTCCTTTTTCGTAGCCCGTTTCCACAAAGCAATTTGCATGACCATCATAGCTTGCAGGAAGGTCTTTGCCCTCGAAAGCTGCCAGCAAATTATCAGTCAGTATTTCTGCTTCAAAATGGGCAACAGAGCCTGCTTTCGATGCCGGAGCATTGGTTGTATCGCCAATAGCAAAGATATTGGGAAATTTTTCCGAGCGCAGCGTATGTTTGTTAATGGGCAGAAAGCTAAATTCGTCGCCCAAATTGCTCCGTTCCAGCATTGCATCGCCTTTATTCGTCGGAACAGAGACTAAAATGTCAAAGGCTACTTCACGCTCATCCCACGAGACAATTGTTTTATTGTCATTGTCCACACGCCCAATGCTGAAATCGGGAACAACATTGATGTTGCGCTTGACGAGCATATCGCCCAGCAATACTGAAGCCGCCGGTTTAGTAAATGCACCGGAAAGCGGTGTAACGTAGATGATTTCTACCTTGTCCCGTATTCCCTTTTTCGTGAAATAGGCATCGGCAAGGAAGGTAAATTCTAAGGGTGCAACAGGGCATTTTATCGGCATTTCGGCAATGTTAATAACCAAACGCCCACCTTCCCAATCGTTGAGCCGTTCAGAAAGTGCAACTGAGCCTTCAAAAGTGTAAAAATCGAAAATGTCTTTGTGCCAAAGCCCACCGTCTTTCATTCCCTCAGTTTCTTCGGGATGAATATCCACGCCCGTTGCGACAATCAAATAATCGTAAGGCAGCGTCGAATTGTTATCCAGCAAAACGGTATTATTTGCAGCATCAATAGAACGAATTTCTTCTTGAATAAAATGTACTCCTTTGGGTAAAAACTCCGAACAGGTCTTGATGACTTGCTCCGGTTCATAAATGCCGAAAGGAATGAATAAAAATCCGGGCTGGTAATAGTGAACATTATTGCGGTTCACAATCGTAATGTTCCACTTGGAAGCATCCAAGCGTTTATGAAGGCGGTTTGCCATAATTGTTCCGGCAGTGCCAGCCCCCAAAATGAGGATATTCTGCATGATTAATCGTTCTCCTTGAGAAAAAAGTATAACAACCCTGTTGTGGCGAAAAAATCTGTTTTTAATCTACCCGCAGTACGACAAAAAGCCTAGGAATACTGCCGTACTACGGTTTTGTCATGTCAAGTATTATTAGTCAATCGGCTCTTCAAGTGCTGTTTCAAGCGGCATTCCGATTGTTTCTTTTGTTGAAATAGTCTTTTTCTTGGGCGTTTCCTGTTCAACATTGGAAAGGTGTTTGGTATTGAAGAATTTCCAACCGCTCACAATCGAAGATACTTCGCCGTTTTTCTCGACATAATCATGGTAAAAGACCAGATACACGTGAACAATCGTAAAGCAGATAAAAAACCACATGAGAAGATGATGCCATTGCCGAACGGCTTGATCGCCACCCATCGCAGGGATAATCCATGTGAACATATCCGGCAACCACCAATCGCTCATCGGTGCGTAAAGAGCGCATCCGCTCACGACTTGGAAGAGAAAGACCAAAAACATGATGAAGTATGTCAAACTTGCAAGCTGATTGTGTCCGCGTGATTCAATATGCGGGTGTTCGGTCATCAGCAAAATATCTACCCTCAGAACATTGATGATTTCTCGAATTTGATTCTTTTTGTGCAGAATAAAATGCCGCCAGTTTGCGTATTCATTCCCCACAAAACCCCAGTAGATGCGGTATGCGAAGTTGAACATAAACACATAAGCCGCCGCAAAGTGAATAAACCGCACCCAACCAAACGTATAGCTAAACGAAGCATCCCGCGATGACAAAAGTGCTGGCGGGTTGCCAATCCAATAGCCCGTAACGCAGAGTATGACTATCGTTGCGGCGTTTATCCAGTGGTAAAACCTGACCGGAAGTTCCCAGATATACGCCCGCTCGTGGTCGAAGTGCGTATTTGCTTTGTTTTTCATGGCATCACCTCTTAAAAAACGTTGATGTGATGGTTGTAACTGCCTTTTTCATCGTAGAGATGCACCGAACACGCCAAACACGGGTCAAACGAGTGTACCGTCCGCAAAATCTCCAACGGCTGATTCGGGTTTTCAACGGGCGTACCGATAAGCGAGGACTCGTAGGACGAAAGCTGCCCTTTTTCATCACGTGGCGAGGCATTCCACGTAGTCGGTACGACGAGTTGATAATTAGCAATTTTGCCATCTTGAATCACAATCCAATGCGAAAGCGCACCACGTGGGGCTTCCGTCGGACCAACGCCCTTACATTCTTGCGCCCATGTCGTTTTTTCCCATTTTTCGTGGTTTACGGTGCGCGTGTCGCCGTTTTTGATATTGGTGATGAGTTCACTGTAAAATTCGCTTGCCCAACGCCCAATCAAGATAGTCTCCAAGCCACGTGCAGCCGTTCTGCCCAGTGTAGAAAAAAGTGCTGTTGCCGGAACATCCAATTTTTTCAAACCGAAATCAACGACTTCTTTGATTTCTTTATTCCCCGCAGCATAGCCCACAAGCAAGCGTGCAAGCGGTCCGACTTCCATCGGGCGACCTTTCCAGCGCGGCGTTTTAATCCAACTGTATTTGTCCTCGACGTTCAAATACTCATACGGCGGCGTGGGACCGCTATACTTCAAATTGGTCTCGCCAGCCCAGGGATGCTTGGGTTTGGCATCAGCATCGGAGTAGGTGTACCACGAGTTAGTGATTTCCTCTTTGATTTCTTCGGGGTCACGGGGATTAACTTCGTGAACTTTGGTCAAATCTCTGTCCAAAACCGCACCACGTGGGAATTTGAACGAAGAAACATTGTTGTAGCCGTTGGTGGGAAATTCCCCGTAGGCAAGGTAATTACTCAGTCCGCCACCGATTCCTGCCCAATCTTTGTAGAAGGATGCAATCGCCAGCAAATCAGGAATATAGACCTGTTCGACGAACTGTTTGCCCTGCTCCAAAAGCTGCCCCACGTATGCCAAACGCTCGGCATTGATGGCATTTACTTCGTCAATGTTGATAGAACACGGCACACCGCCCACAAGGTAGTTCGGATGCGGGTTTTTGCCGCCGAAGATGGCGTGAATTTTCACAATTTCTTTTTGCCATTCGAGGGCTTCGAGGTAATGTGCGACTGCCATGAGGTTGGCTTCGGGCGGGAGTTTGAATTGTTTGTGTCCCCAATAGCCATTCGCAAAAATGCCCAGTTGCCCGCTATCCACGAACTTTTGCAAGCGTTTTTGCAAATCCGAAAAATACCCGACAGAGCTTTTGGGATACGACGAAATACTTTGCGCAAGTTCCGATGTTTTCTTGGGGTCAGCCTTGAGCGCACTCACCACATCCACCCAATCCAGCGCGTGGAGATGGTAGAAATGCACAACGTGGTCGTGGATGTAGAGCGTGGCATTCATAATGTTGCGAATGAGTTCGGCATTGGGCGGAACCACGATTCCGACGGCATCTTCCACAGCCCGCACCGATGCAAGCGCGTGGATAGTGGTGCAAACGCCGCACACACGCTGCACAAACGCCCACGCATCACGTGGGTCTCTGCCTTTCATAATGATTTCAATGCCGCGAACCATCGTGCTGGAACTGAAAGCATCTACAATTTTGCCGTTTTCGACTTTAGCTTCAATCCGTAAATGCCCTTCGATGCGGGTTACGGGATCAACGACGATGCGATTGGACATGATTACTGCGCTCCTTTCGTATCGCTGTCGGTGGAACTATTGTTTGCGCCATTGCCGGAGCCGTTGCGTGCTGCTTTCCGCTCGGCAATACGCTCTTCGCGGTCAATTTCTTTCAGTTCGGCTTTGAGCGGGTCTTCCACATCGTGAATCATTTTTTTCTTGCGAACGTTTGTAGCAACAGCGTGGAGAGCCACTCCTGCGGCTGTTGCTGCGGCAGCGGTAATACCAATGGTGTCGGCTGTGGATTCAATACCAAAGCCCGGAAATGCCGCTAAATGCTGATAAAACGGACCATTATCCCAGAAATTATCCTCACTGCAACCGATGCACGGATGCCCGGATTTAATCGGGAAGCTCGTACCGCCGTTCCAACCCGTTACAGCGCAAGCGTTGTAAGTGGTGGGACCTTTGCAACCGACTTTGTAGAGGCAATAGCCTTTTTTTGCATTCGGGTCGTCGAACGTCTCGACAAACAAGCCCGCATCGTAGTTCGGGCGGCGATAGCACGTGTCGTGGATGCGGCGCGAATAGAAGGCAAGCGGGCGACCTTGCGAATCCAACTGCGGAATGCGGTCGAATGCCAGCAAATGCACCACCACGCCTGCCATCACCTCACCAATCGGCGGACATCCGGGAACTCGAACAATCGTTTTTCCTGGCAGAACTTTGTGAATGGGGCGGGCTTGTGTGGGATTCGGTTTTGCCATCTGAATACAGCCTGCCGATGCGCAACTTCCCCATGCGATAATCGCTTTGGCGTTTTCGGCAGCTTCTTTTACGATGTCGAGTGAAGTTTTTCCGGCAATACAACAATACACACCGTCTGCGCCTTCAGGAACTGCGCCCTCGACGAGCATAATGTACTCGCCTTTGTATTTTTCCATCGTGTGGCGAAGTGCTTCTTCGGCTTGGAAACCTGCGGCTGCTTGCAAGGTTTGGCTATAATCCAGCGAGATTTTGTCGAGCAAAATATCAGCAACAATCGGATGAGTGGAGCGAATAAACGACTCGCTGCAACAGGTACATTCTTGAAAGTGAAACCAGACCATCGGTGGGCGGGCTTTGGTGTCTAATGCTTTGGCAATCTGCGCAGCAGCACTCATTTCCAAGCCCATTCCGGCAGCCATAAACGCGCAGAAGTTCATAAATTCGCGCCGCGAATAGCCCCGTGATTGAATTTCTTCACGCAAAGACATTTGCTTTTTCTCAGCAAAAACGGTATCGTCGAAAAGATTCGGTAACATAGATTCCTCCGGCTTATTTGCGTTGATGATGGTAAAAATGTGTTCTTAAAGACCGAAAAATTGTACGCCCACGCCGCACAGTGCTATTGCCGCACCTGCAAGGCTATGAGCATAACGCCGAAGAGGAAACTCGAATGCAAATTGTACACGAGCTAATCCAAAAACGCCTACGGTAACGAGACTAAGCATTGTTCCAACAGTTGCTGCCATAAATGTTAAGAGAATAACTGTCGTCGAAGCGACATCAAGCGAGGGCATCATCAGGAAAGGAATAAGCGGTTCACACGGACCAAGCAAAATTACCACAAGCAAACTCCAAAGAAGAAGATTCGCGCTGTGTTTACCTAAAGTGCCGGATATACGTTTGTTCATGTGCTTTTCCAACGGACGGACTTTGGAAGCAACCGTTTCGCGCAAGCCCCAAAGTGCATAAGTACCTCCAACCGTGATAAGTCCCCAGCCGACGATGTTGCTGCGTAGTGTTTCTATCATGTTTAGTGAGTCGAAATATCCCCCCAACGCCAACGCCAATGCGACGGCGGCAACTGAGCCGAGAACGTGTGCCACGCCTGCTAAGGCTGTAATCCATGTTGTTTTTGCTATTGACCATGACCGCGAGCGAGCCATTGCGATAAACGGCACGTAGTGGTCAGGTCCGAGTGCGGTATGCACAATTCCCGTTGTGAGGGCTGCTCCCGCCAAAAGTAAAACCTCCTGTGTCATACTGCTTCCTGTACAAAAGTGATAGAATGAGTGATTTTTTGGGGTATGCTATGCAAACGTGCTTTCATGCTCTTCGTGTGAGCGGTGCATTGCCTCGTGTGCGTTCTTATCTCGAAATGCTTCGATGGATTGTATCAAGAAGTCCAACCATGTATCCATCCCTTGTGCGGATTTTGCCGAGACTTCAAAAACACTGATAGTGGGGCGAATTTCGCGGATATTGCGAACAGCAGTTTCACGGTCAAATTCAACGGCTTGAGCAATGTCAATTTTGGTGATAACGGCAACATCGGCGGAATTAAAAATCGTTGGATATTTCAAGGGTTTATCTTCGCCTTCGGTTACCGAAAGCGCGACAACGCGGATGTTTTCCCCTAAATCGTAACTCGACGGGCAAACAAGATTGCCGACATTTTCAATAAACAGCACGTCTAAATCCCCTGTATCCCAGTTTTCAAGTGATGTACGAATCATTTCCGCTTCTAAGTGACACATCGTTCCCGTTGTGATTTGCTTTACCCGTGCGCCGCTTGCGGCAAGGCGTTGTGCGTCATTATCGGTTGCCAAATCGCCCACCAGTGCGGCAATGTGGTAAGGGGTCCGGGCAATCAGCAAGCGAAGCGTTTCCTTCAACAATTCCGTTTTACCCGAACCCGGGCTGGAAACGATATTCACAACAAATATTCCTTTGGCGTGAAAATCAGCGCGGAGTTCACGTGCGAGGAGGTCGTTTTTTTTCAGAATGCCCTCTCTAAGCTGGACAATTCTCGTGTTGGTAGGGGGTTGGGGCGTGTTCATTGGTGGTATCCTCAGATAATTCAATGAATGAAAGTTCAAGTTCTTTGCCGCGAGTGATGCCAAGTGAGACTGTCCCGCAGACCGGACATCGCAGAGATTGTATGCTCGGTAAGGTTTGTTCAGTGTCGCACGTGGTACAAAAAATTGTAACAGATATTTCTTCAATTTCCAATACAGCGTCCTGCATTCGTGTTCCCCGTGTAACGCTGTCGAAGCAGAAGAGAAGTGATTCTTTCACCACGCCCGACAATGCCCCTAAGCGGATACCAACAACAGAAATTCGTGCAGCATCCGGCAAGCGAAGTACCTTACTTGCTTGTTCCTCGACTAGTTCGACAAGGCTGGCGGCTATGGATAATTCGTGCATCGCTGTCCCACGTAATGGAGTAACGAAAGGTGCTTTTTTCACACAAACATCAGGCGCGAAGGGGGAGTGTTAAATTTTGAATGTTTGAGTGCCAAGTGGAAAAGATTAATAAAATTCCATAGGGCATTGATGTAGAGCAATTTAACTCAATAGTTAGTATTCAAAACGTAACACTGTTCTTTGCAGAGTGATTGGGAATTAAATTAAGATAAAGTTATCTTTAATCCGAAAGATTTTTTCAAAAAAACAAAAAAAAAATTGAGCATAGACAATTGTTTGTGAATCGGACGTAGTTCGATGCCCTCGGAAGGAGATTTTGCACTCCAAATAGTAGCGAAAGTCCTAGGCGAATGCAGTTGAGTATTGTTGGAAACCAGTTCCAAAGAAGAACGTATCGGTGCTACGGTATGATCAAATCTGGAGCGGGCTGATAAAATCAAGGAAGGAAGAATTTTCGTGAAAATTTCTCTGTGTGATTGCAATTTTTTTGTATATTGCGCCTCGTTGCCGATGAAACAAGGTTTTACGGCTGTCTCTCAACGAAAAACACCAAATTCTTTTTCAATCCATTCTTTGTGGACAGGTTATGAAGCCATTAGCGCTTGTTGTGGACGATAATAAAATTACAACGAAACTGCTCAACCGCTACCTTACCCCTGCGGGCTATAACGTCAAAGAAGCATACGACGGTGTGGAGTGCTTGGAAAAGGTACAAGAAGAGATGCCGGATGCAATTGTTCTTGACGTAATGATGCCGCGCTTGGACGGTTATGAGACGGTGAAGCGTCTTAAAGCTGACCCCAAAACTGCAAAGATTCCCGTCGTTATTGTAACGGCGCTTAATGATGTTTCTAATCAAGTAAAAGCAATTGAATCCGGTGCAGACGATTTTCTTTCCAAACCGATTGAAGATAAATTGCTTATTGCAAAAGTAAAATTGCTCTCTTCTCTGAGTGTTGCGCAGAAGCGCGTAGATGCTTTGTCGGAAATGCTTGGTAAATCTCTCAAAGGCGAAGCCTCGGCTGACGAAGTTCAACAAAAACTATCGCAGCTTGATATTACGCTTTAATATCCTCCGAACATTTGGAAAGCGCTTGTCGCATGGGCAATATATTTGCTCTTACGTCAAGCGCTTTTGCGTTTCTGTCCTTTTTGCTGTCCTTGCTGAAAATGCTTGCTTACCGTGATTGAACTCATCCTCATATCGCTTCTAACCTTTGTCGTTACGACTATCGGCTCGTTTATTTCTGCTGCTTTTGGTGGTGTTTCGCATCACCATTTGACCGAGCTTGCTGAAGAAGGTCATCCTTCTGCTGAAAAACTTCTTGACTTGAAGCGGGATAGCGACCAACCGCGTTCGGCATTGTTTTTAATTGACACGATAATCTCCACACTCGGTTGTATCGGTATTGGCGGGTATGCTGTAGCGGTATTTGACAGTGTGCAAGCCGTTATTGTAGCGCTTGCTATGACGCTGGTTCTTTTGGTATTGGGGCGCATACTGCCTCGTGCGCTTGGAAAGCGATATGCAAGCGTTGTTGTGGATTTTACAGCGCGTTCGTTGGCTTTGACAATGCTGGTGATGAAACCAATCACAGGCATAGTAGGGGGATTTTTGGCTCTCTTTGCTCCACCTGAGCGTGCGGATGAGGAAATTGTTCGAGAGGAATTGGATGAAATTCTGGAAACTGCGCACGATGAAGGTTCGTTAGACGTTGGGGAATATCAACGTCTCAAAAACTTTGTGCGGTTTAATGAAATTTTTATTGCCGACGTGATGACCCCACGCACGGTGATATTTTCTTGCCCTTGTCATCTGACCGTTGAAGAAGCAATTCAATTACCGGAGATGCGCCAATACTCGCGTTTTCCGGTGTACGAAGAAGATTCTATTGATTCTGTCATTGGATATGTTCTAACAAAAGATATTTTTTGGGCATTGATTAGTGGTCAAAAAAACGTGCGTTTACGCGACCTTTCTCGCGAAGTCTATTTCATTCCCGAAAATATTGACCTTGACCGCGCTTTGCAAAATTTCTTGGAGCGGCGTGAACACTTGTTTGTCGTTGTTGACGAATATGGGGGAGTCGAAGGGCTGTTGACGATGGAAGATGTCATGGAAACGCTTCTCGGTGCAGAAATTTTGGATGAAGTAGATAAAATCAGCAACCTGCGGGAATTTGCCGCGAAACACCGCGATGAGCGTATTGCTTCGCTCCGAGCACAAAATGCACAAGTGGATGATTCTGCCGGAGAGCTTACTGTCGCAGAAATCAGTAGTGAAGCGCTTTTTCAGGAATCGAATAATAACGAACAAGAAACTCCACGCGAACCCGAATAGTTCCGCAGATTTTTTACCGAGAGCATGACTGTTGTGTTAAATGCTCGCATAACGGTTCGCTATTCTTTTATTTCGCTTTACTTTTTGCATCAAGTATGAAACACTTGGCACGTCTTTTTTGTATAGGTTTGACTGTTTGGAGTGTGTGTAATCCGTTTGTAATGGCAGCTCAAACAAAGGACAGCACAACAAAAAAATACAATCTTCCTCAAGAAGTAACCGTTACCGGAAGCCGTTTGCCGGATGATGGTAAAAATCCACGACGAACATTGGTTGTCGTGCAGCGCCTAGATATTGAGCGTTCGGCGGCACGTAGCGTGGAAGAAGTGCTGCGTAATCTTGCCGGAGTGGATGTTCGGCAGCGCGGACCACTTGGTGTACAAGCAGACATTAGTATTCGTGGTGGAACATTTGAGCAAACCTTGATTATGATTGACGGTGTGAAAATGCTTGACCCGCAAACAGGGCATCACGCCATGAATATTCCACTGACGCTGGATGACATTGAACGTATTGAGGTCTTGAAAGGACCCGGTTCACGTCAATACGGTCCAAATGCCTTCAATGGTGCAATTAACATCATTACTCGCCGTCATTCACGTCCCACTGCGCGCTTACAAGCAATGGGTGGCGAATTTGGTTTGTGGGAAGCATCGTTAGCCGGTGGTTCGCCTCTGACAGTCAATGAAAATGCGACATTACTCACCAGAGCATCGTTTATGCACAGGCGCTCGGCAGGGTATCGCCCGAATACGGATTTTGATATGACGACCGCTTCTGGTGGCGCACAATTGCTTGCCGGAGAGAAGTTTTCTCTGGATTTTTCGCTGAATTACAACGCGAAAAATTTTGGCGGCAACGGCTTTTATGCCCTGACATTCCCAACGCAATACGAAGAAACACGCACACTTTTTGCGAATGTTACTGCCAATGTGGATGTTGGTGTTCCGGTGCGCGTTACGGCGGCATGGCGGCGAAACAATGATTATTTTATCTTGCGCCGAGAAAACCCCGCATTTTACCAAAACTTTCATACATCAAATACTCTCAGCGTTGAGGCTCAAACATCATTTGAATCCTCGCTTGGCAGAACCGCACTCGGTTCAGAATATGCTGCTGACCTGTTGGAAAGTACCAATTTGGGAAATCGCCAGCGTACGCGCTTCAGCATTTTTGCGGAACATCAAATTAAGCCGGTGGAGAATTTGACGGTGGAAATCGGCGCTACGGCTTTGTGGAATAGTGATTGGGGCTGGAATCTGGCTCCGGGAGCAGATATTGGCTGGCAAGTCTCGGAAAGCCTTACTTTGCGCGGTTCCGTTGCTCAATCCTTTCGCATTCCCAGTTATACAGAACTTTTTTACAACGACCGCGTAACCCGCAGTAATCCTGATGTCAAGCCTGAACGTGCATGGACATTTGAGATTGGTGGGCGCTGGCGCGAGGGTATTGCTGAGGTGCAAGCCTCTGTTTTTCGTCGTGATGCCGTACAATTGATTGATTATGTGCGTCAATCTACCACAGCTCTCTGGCAAGCGCAAAATCTTTCGGCGGCAATTACGAACGGTGCTGATATTCATTTGACACTCACAACACGAGACGTACTGCCAATTATAGAACGTTTGACAGCAAGTTATACTTATCTCGACCCGACATTTTCCGTTGAACCCGGCTTGCAATCGCGTTATGTTTTGGAGCAATTACGTCACCAAGCCTCATTCATACTAGATTTGCGCTGGTTTGGATTAATCACCAATCAATGGCGTTTTCGGTATGAGCAACGCTTAAATACCAATCGCGATGCGGCTTTTGTTGATGTGCGTTTGGGATGGGCGGGAAGTGGTGTAGAAGTGTATGCGGAGGCGACAAATCTTTTGAATACGGAAGCCTTCGATTTTATCGGCTTGCCGTTGCCGGGGCGGTGGTTACGGGCGGGAGTTGCTGTGAATCTTGCGGATGTATTTCGCTAAAATATTCGGCAAAAATTCTTGTCCGCAAACAATCCGTTTAGTAGATTGAACGTCTGTTTTTATCTCTAAAACACGCTCGATGTTGTTGTTTATCAATTTCTTTCTTATCAACCTTTTTTAGGAGTATCAATGAAACGTCCATTTCGCTTGGGTATGGCTCTGGTAGCTGCTTCGATGGCAATTATTGTCAGCGCGTGCGGTAAAAAAGCCGAAGTGCCGCCGGTTGGCGACCTCGAAACGTATGAAGACAAATCCATGAATTTCAGCATTAAGTTTCCGAAAAATTGGAAGGGTGCTGTCGAAGCCGGAAAGCGTGCGGAATACTACTCTTCGGAGAATATCATGCAACGTTTCCGCGAGTATAATGAGTCCGAAGTTACAGGCGCAAAGATGGCAATTATTGCTAATAAGCTCGAAGGCGCACCAAATCTTGATAGCATTATTGATGCAACCAAAATTTTCCAAGATGCTTCGGTGTATTCAGCACCGGAAAAAGTGCAATTGGACGGCGTAGAAGCGACGCGCGTCAAGTATGCGTACAAGTATGCTGATGGCGAGTTCAAAGGCGAGCGCTATTTTGCAATGAAAGACAGTACTGCTGTTACGATTATCGAGTTTGAATCATTCGGTGGTACGTTTGACCAATTGCACCCGAAATTTGAGGAAATGCTGAAATCAGTTAAACTTGCTTATTACAAGCCGGTAGTGAAAGATACCACAGGAGGCAAGCCGGCCGAAGTCTTCAAACCAGCAGAAACACTTGCTGCTTTTGATGGTAAGAATTTTTCTATGCAATATCCGACAAACTTCTCCGGTAAAAGTATGGGCGGCGGTTTAGAAACTGTTCAATTCCAGGGTATTGGCGGTCCGGCTGATTGTATTATCAATGTTACGGTTACAGATGCAACAAAGCAAAACAATCTTGACCGTATCATTGAGCAAAACAAAAAACTTTACAAAGCAACATCTTCTTCTCCGGCAAAATTGGGTGGTGAAACGGCGGCATTTATTGAAGATATGCCGGTTAAAGATGTACGTCGTCGTACATATTTTGCGGTTAAAGGTAATAAGTTATATAAAGTTACCCTTCAATGGTATAAACCTGAACAAGAATTGTTCTTGCCGACCTTTGAAAAATGCTTGGGTTCAATTAGTTTGAAATAAGACCTTGATATCATAAACGTTTGAAAAACGGGCATTTAGAGTTGTTCTCTGTGCCCGTTTTTACATTAAAAGTGTGTATGGTGAAAATTTTTTTTGGTGTAAAAGTGAGAAATTTGGTATAATTGCATCGTTGTTATGCTTGTCATGGGTGGCCGTACTACCGAACTTCGGGGGTGCGGCTTTTTTTTGTCATATTGTCTGCATATTCCGAAGATTTTGTAGCCCGAAGATTTTTTTGTGACAATAGAGTTCGGACGTTGGTTAATTCCACTTTTTGTTCTAAATTGAGCCTAGCATAAACAAAAGGCTTGTTGCAAAGCATTTTTCGATGTTCTGCGACGCACCTAGTAATTCAAGGAACAATATAATTTTCACCAAATCCCCTTGTTATCATGCGCATTTTGATTCTGGAAGACGACTTTTTTCAGCGTAAATTGATGGCGCGCTTGCTGATTTCGTATGGTGAGTGTGACGTTGCAGCAACCGGACCGGAAGCCGTAGATGCATTTAAGCGCTCTTTGGACGCAAATCGTCCCTATGACTTAGTTTTTCTTGACATCATGGTTCCGGGAATGGATGGTCAAAAAGTGCTGCGTCATATTCGGGATTTCGAGCAGGAGCGTAATATTGAAGGGCTCTCTCGTTCAAAAGTCGTTATGGTAACTGCTCTTGGTGACAAACATAACGTAACAACAGCCTATAAGGAAAATTGTGACGCTTATCTGGTAAAGCCTTACGAAGAAGCTAAATTGGTTGATACTATTAAAAAACTTGGCTTATACCCTGCGTCGAAAGCCTAGCACGTGAGATTGCCAGTCTCAACGAAAAAACAGAGGCGAAATTTACCGCCAATGATGTGTTCTTGCTTTAAGAGCGAAAAGTTTCTTGCTATCCTACATTCCATGCAATTATGAAACGTATTTTGGTTATAGAGGATGATGTTAGTCTGCGTGAGTTTATGATTAAGTATTTTCTTGAAAAAGAAGGGTACCAAGTCATTACGGCAGAAAATGGGGAAATTGGCTTGGATAAAGCTAAACAAGAACTACCGGACTTGATTATTTGCGATATTATGATGCCGAAAATGAATGGCTACGAAGTTATTCAGGCGCTTCATGAGCATCAGCAAACCGCAAGTATCCCGTTTATTTTCTTGACTGCTATGAGCGACCGTGCGAATATTCGTGACGGGATGAATTTAGGTGCCGATGACTTTTTGACAAAGCCTTTTGTTAGTCAGGAGCTTATTTCTGCTGTTAATAAGCGTCTTGAAAAGAAAGCCAGCACGGAAAGTCGTGCTAATGAGAAGCTCAAAACATTACGGGATAAGATTACCAGCGTTTTACCACACGAATTTCGTACGCCTCTTTCGACTATTCTGTCCGCTTCAAACATTTTATTGGATGAAGTCGAGACAATTGAAAAAGATGAACTCCGCGAAATGTTGGGCTATATCAATACTTCCGCTAAACGTCTTAATCGACTTATTGAGAATTATCTTCTCTATATCAGCCTTGAAAATAGCAGTGCCTCAGATGATATTCGTACTGAACAAATGCTTTGCACGGAAGAGCATATTCGAGAGTGTATTACCAATCAGGCAAAAAAATATAATCGTGTGCAAGATCTTGTCTGGCAAACAAGTATATCTAGTGGTAGCGTCAGGGTGGGAATGTCAGAGTCGTATTTGAACAAAATTTTAGAAGAAATTGCCGATAATTCCTGCAAATTTTCTGACCACGGTACACCAATTAACGTCAATGTGAATACAGAAAACAATCATTTGAATTTCGAGTTCACAGACCACGGTCTTGGTATGACAAAAGAACAAATTGAGCAGATCGGTGCATTTATGCAGTTTAATCGCGAAGTACGTGAACAGCAAGGCAGTGGCTTCGGACTAACACTTACCAAGCGTATTATTGAAATTCACAATTCGACTTTTCACATCGAAAGCATCGCCGGCACCAAAACAACCGTGCGTTTCTCTGTTCCGCTTGTCTCATAAGAAATTCTTACGGCATTATCTCCGTCAACATACGGTGCTGTTGCCTACCTCCTTTTCGGAGAAACCGACCATGACTACTTTGTACTGCGCCTGCATTGCTCTGCTGATACTGTCAGGAGCAGTGCAGGCGCAACGCATTCCTGAGCGCTTTTTTCTGGTGAATCCTTTGTCGGCACCGCTTTCGCGGGAGACCGTTGCCAAAGCCGCTGACTCCACGTGTGTTTGGATGGCGGGGATGGGGTTCTGGTCGGGATTCGAGCGATATGCTGTCAGCGATAACGCCCACGCATGGCGCAATCCCTTCGGTGCATATGCGGAACTTGTACGATGGCGAACACAAACCGGTAAACAATCCAATGTGTATGCCGTTGGCACATTTGAACACGTCGCCGACCCGAATAACGATATTAGCTTTAATCCTCGTGCAGTTTGGTGGGAAGAAGGAGTGGTGTATTCAACAGAACTTGATTCTGTGCGGTTGGGAAGTGTTGGGGGGACTTCTTATCTGCATATCGGATACTACCACCGATGCCGACACGAAGTTGATAATCTTTTTCGTGGGGAAAGCCGTGTGATGATTTATGGCAGTCTCACCGGAAAGTATATGCTGGAATTACGCGGTGCATTGCCGGAGGAGCGCTTTACTGCTGGTTTACGCACGGACATCTATACTATTCGTACGGATTATCGGTATCCTTTCAGTCATGCCAATACTCTGCCCAGTTATTTTGACCTTGTTGGTTCAATAGGCATCAATGCTCAATACAGCAATGCTTTGCCTTGGAAACAGCTTGGCTGGTATGCCGGAATACGTTGTTTGACAAGTGCCTATGCTGCAAACAGAGAGTTTTTTGGACGTTTTGGTGCAATTAATGCTGCTCGTTTGGACTATGGTGCTGTTTGGGGAATATCTATCGATGGGGCAGTACGGTGTCGTCTTGGTTTTCAGTATGAGTATCTTGCAGATCCTGAGATGAGACCATTTCCACAGCCGCAGCATTTGCTTTCGTTGGGATTTACGTTTCTCTCCCCGTTGGGTATCTTCTAAACTTTAATGGTAAACCTTCCGCACGTTTTTCTTTCGTGTGCATTTTTTCTCTGACAAAAACGTCTTTGTATCAAAGATGTACCAAAGAGTGAGGAATCAGTGAAAATCCGAAATTCCTCTATCAAAATCTTGAACAAAGCCGTATATTTGCGGAGTTTTGTTCTGCAAATTCATACTCCCTTTTCTTTTTATTCATCCAACAAGGATTCTGTATCATGGCTCAACATCAATGCGACGTAGTGGTGATTGGCGCTGGTCCGGGCGGATATGTAGCGGCAATTCGCGCTTCACAACTCGGTTTGAAAGCTATCTGTGTCGAAGCAGAGCATTTGGGCGGTATCTGCCTGAATTGGGGCTGTATTCCGACCAAAGCACTTATCAAAAACGCTGAATATATGCACTTTCTGAACCATGCCGAAGATTTTGGTTTCAAAATCAAAGGTGTGGACGTTGATTTCAGCAAAGTTGTCTCGCGCTCTCGCGGTGTTGCTGACCAGATGTCAAAGGGCATTGCGTTCCTCTTCAAGAAGTACAAAGTGCAGTCTGTAACAGGGTTCGGCGTGATTAAATCCCCCGGCAATGTCGAAGTCAAAGACAAATCCGGTGCTGTCACCGACACCATTTCTTGCAAGCATATCATTGTTGCGACAGGCGCTCGTCCGCGTATGTTCCCGGGAATTGATGTCGATAGACAGCGCGTCATTACCAGTCACGAAGCAATGGTACAAAAAGAAATCCCGAAATCTATGATTGTGATGGGCGCGGGTGCTATCGGTGTAGAATTTGCTTATTTCTATAACGCCTATGGCACAAAAGTTACCATTATTGAAATGCAGAAAAATATTCTGCCGATTGAAGATGTCGAAGTTTCTAAAGAACTCGAAAAACACTACAAAAAATATGGTGTGGAAATGCTGACCGAAACCCGCGTACTGTCTGCAAAGACCGTTGGAAACGGTGTTGAGGTAAAAATTCAGAAAAAAGACGGCTCAGAAGAAACGCTGAAAGCCGATCTTGCGCTGAATGCCATCGGTATTCAGGCAAACATTGAAAATATCGGCTTGGAAGCATCTGGCGTAGCCACAGAGCGGGGATTCATCAAGGTAGATAAATTCCTTAGCACGAATGTTCCGGGCATATATGCTATCGGTGACGTTGCAGGCGCTCCGTGGCTTGCGCATAAAGCCTCAGCAGAAGGTATCACTGTTGCCGAGTTTATCGCCGGACATCACACCGACGGTGTTGATTACAACAACATTCCGGGCTGTACCTATTGCCATCCGCAGGTCGCTTCTATCGGTCTGACAGAAGAAAAAGCAAAAGCAGCCGGACACGAAATTAAAGTTGGTAAATTCCCCTTCACGGCAGCCGGAAAAGCGCACGCAATCGGTGAAGCAAAGGGATTTGTCAAACTTATTTTTGATGCAAAATACGGCGAACTTCTGGGCGCTCATATGATTGGACCCGATGTAACAGAAATGATTGCTGAAATGGGCTTGGCACGGTCGCTTGAAGCCACCGGTCCGGCAATTTTCAAAACGATGCACGCTCACCCGACACTCAGCGAAGCCGTTATGGAAGCTGCGGCAAGTGCGTACGGCGAGGCAGTGAATTTCTAAGAATACTTTACTAACGAGAGGCGCATAAAATCTTGTGCGCCTCTTATTTCTGCGATGATGACCACCACATTTACTACCGCAAATTCCCCAAACACTATCAACGACCTTTTGGCGTTTGCGTACACCATTTTGCCCAATAACGACAAACGCAGTGCGGAGGAATTGGGAAGAATAGGCATGGAGTTAGAAAGCCGCTCACGGCTTGCTCATGCACGCGCAATACTGGAACGGGCTTTGCAAATTGACCCGCTTTCACACCCTGAATGGTATTTGTCGCTTGCCTTTGCGCATTTCCGCGAAGTCGCGGGTAACTTTGCTGCTGACGGTGAGCGCATTATCATTGACGGTATCGAAGAAACGGATTCTGATTATCTCAAAGCCTCGTATTTATCTATGCTGGAAGGCGGTGATGCGGAAGATATTGCCGATATGATAAAGTACTTGGCTTCGTCAGACGACCTCTCTGTGCGCTTTGCATTGGGACATTCCCTGCTTTGGCGTGGAGAGCAGGAACGTGCTTTGAAGCTCCTCCGTGAAACAGTCGAAATGTTGGGCGAAGGAGAAATTGCACTCGGTTTGGATTCGTATTGTGGTGCAATGAATTGGATGCGCGGCCAGGGAATGGAAATTGACCTTGAACACGAGGTTTTACCGTATGTAGAGCGTCTTATTCAGGCTCGACCGAATGTCTATAATTACCGTGCATTGAAAATTCAGATGTACCAGACATTGAAGCAGTATGATAACGTACAAGCCTCAGCATTGCAAGCCTTAGAGGTGTTTCCCGATGAAGAAACGACAATGGTGGCGCTTGCTTCAGCGTATGAAAAATTGGGCGATGATGACAGCGCCATTCTCTGGTATAACCGTGCAATTGGCGCAAAACCAAGCTATGCCCGCGCTCGCACGATGCTTGGTAAGCTCTATGAGCGCTTGGGAAAAATGGCGCTGGCGGAACAGGTCTTTCGTGAGATTGCCGGCGCTTTTCCGGAGTATTATGTTGGAAAAGTAGAAATTGCCTACTTCCTGAAACGCATTGGCAAAAACAAAGAAGCAACGTCGCTTTTCCGCTATGCGTATGACCATTTGAAAACTTTCGAGAAAGCAGCTGTAGAACAGCACCCCGAAGGCAAGCAGTTTATGGCTGAAATGTTTGCGATGGATTTACCCATAGTGATGAATTAACGCGCAATTTTACATTTACTTTTTGCGTTATGCCCCCGTCCGCCGGAATTTTACTCGTCTCTGCACCAGCGCTTATGGATGCTCATTTTAAGCGCTCGGTAGTCTTTCTCGCTCAACACGACGAAGGCGGAACATTAGGTTATGTGCTGAATCGCCCGTTATCGGCGACATTGAGCGAGATATTGCCGGATTTGTACGGTTTTGATGCCCCGTTGTATTGGGGTGGTCCTTGTCAAAACGATACGCTGCACTGTCTTCATACCGTCGGCACACATATTCCGGGTGCGGCAGAAATTGTTGAAGGTGTATATTGGGGCGGAGATTTTGACACTATTCGAGACCTCATCATCGCCGGAGGTGCTGCTGCTGAAGATTTCCGTTTTTTTGTAGGATACGCAGGATGGTCGGAAGGGCAGTTGGAGAATGAAATCAAGGAACAATCATGGTTTCTCACTGACTCTTCTTCGGAGGCCGTATTTACGCCATCGGTAAAGAATTTCTGGACACGTACCTTAAAAACAATGGGCGGCGAATTTATCGCAATGGCATCACTGCCTGAACATCCGTCTGTTAATTGAATAATTTTATTGTATTTAATACGATTATGGTCAATATCCACATCGAATACGAAGGCGATCTTCATTGCCAACTGGAACACGGTCCTTCAAAAACCGTTATCAATACTGACGCTCCGGTTGATAACAACGGGCGTGGTGAAAGTTTTTCTCCGACTGACCTTGTTGCAGCAGGCTTGGGTTCGTGTATGGCGACAATTATGGCAATGGCTGCCCGCAATCGCAATATCGAACTTCAAGGAATGACCGTCCATGTACAAAAAGAAATGGTTGCAAATCCGCGTCGTATAGGGCGTTTGGGCGTTGAAATCGCGCTTCCGGCAACGGTCAGCGAAAACGACCTGAAATTTTTGGAAAATGCCGCTCGTACTTGCCCCGTGCATCAATCCTTACATCCAAGTATTCAAATTGATTTGAAAATGACGTTGGCTGAAGCCGTAGAAATAGCATAAAATCACAGTTTTTAGGTACTTTCATTTTGAGAAATTTCCATGAGAAAAGTAATCTCGACAACCAACGCACCGGCAGCGCTCGGTCCGTATTCACAAGGTATTGAAACACAAGGTACGATGCTCTTTTTAGCAGGACAAATTCCACTTACACCGTCTGGGGACATCGTTGCGGGTGGCATTACCGAACAAACAACACAAGTATTGGAGAATATCAGCGCTATTTTGAAAGAAGCCGGATACGAATTTGCCAACGTTGTCAAAGCGACGGTCTTTTTGAAAGATATGAACAACTTCGCGGCTATGAATGAAGTGTATGCAAAATATTTGGGTGAGGCAAAACCGGCACGTTCCACAATAGAAGTGGCGCGTCTTCCCAAAGATGTACAGGTAGAAATTGAAGTTGTTGCCGTAAAGTAATCGCCTTGTTGCAAGACCGCATTATCTATGGCTTTCATCAGCCCCATTCATACAGACCAATTACAAGCAGTCCGCTCCGAGCAACTATTCTCAAGCGGACTGCGTTTGTTTTGTACGCTGCTGCTACTGTGGTGCTGTACGCCAATCACACACTTTGCTCAAAACCGCGATACCGCGCAGTCAGCAAGAACATTTCAGCCCGTCGAAACAATGATGCAACAACCGATTTCCACCAATGCCACACGCACTACCGCAGCAACGATGACCAAAGACCCGATAGTCGCGGTCGCGCTCTCGCTGATTCCGGGCTTGGGGCAAATCTATGTGGAAAGCTATTGGAAAGCGCCTATTTTTCTGGCGGGATTTGGAACGGCAATCGGTTTTACGATTTACAATAGTAATCTTGTTGCTCAAGCTGATGCTATTCTGGCAGACACTACACTGTCGGGAATATCTATCAGTAGTATCACTCGCCAGCGCGAGGTTTTTCGCGATTTGCGAGATATTTCGATTGTTGCCATTGTTGGTGTTATCGGACTGGCAGCGATTGATGCTTACGTTGGAGCGCATTTGTTTGATTTTGATGTCAGCGATGAATTTAAGGCTGTTTTGCGCGTGAGTCCTTTGCAAGGGCGTATCAATCTCACTATTCGGCAAGAAGCAAAAGAAAACGAGCAAGAGCGCATTATTCGAGAGGAATTATCGCGGACAAAACCGTAGCTATATTGGTCATTAGTCATTGGTCATGAGTACATTCGAGTTATTACCTCACACCTGACCAATGACTAACAGCGAGAATGACCAATGACTAACAGCGAATGATCGGTTCTCAATGACCAAAAAAACTATTCACTTCTCATCCAGAACATTGTGTTAAGTTCACTTTACCATGATAATCAACCCGTAACCATCGGGATTTTGGGCGGCGGGCAGCTTGCTAAAATGAGCGCACAAGCCGCATACAGACTTGGTTTGCGTGTAGCGGTTATTGAGCCTGCCGAATATTCACCTGCGGGATTGATGACCAAAGCAGATTTTCCTTTGGGGTGGCAAGACGGCACAGAATTGGAGCGCTTTGTAGAAGCAAGCGATATTATCACGCTGGAAAATGAGTTTATAGCACCGGAAATTTTAGAGCGTATTACCGAAAAACGCTTGGTTTTTCCCACACCGGAAACATTGCGTCAAGTGCAGGATAAATTTATCCAAAAACAAACCATGCAGCGTGCCGGAATACCTGTTCCCGTCTTTGCTGCTATCAACACGGTCGAAGAAGCGTATGCTTTCGGAAAAGAGCATGGTTATCCATACATTATGAAAACGCGGACATTAGGCTACGATGGTTACGGCAATGCAACCGTCGGGCGGGATAATCAAGCAATGGTAGCCTTTACGCGCTTTACCAGCGATCCCGATGTTCCTCGCCAGATGATGGCGGAAAAATTCGTGAACTTCCGCAAAGAGCTTGCTGTGATGGTTGCGCGGAATCGTCGTGGAGAGTGTGTGGTTTATCCTTGTGTGGAGACAGTGCAGGAAAATCATATTTGCCGCTATGTGCTTGCTCCCGCACCGGAGATTGACGAGAATATACGCCGAAAAGCCCAAGAAATCGCGCTGGCTGCGGTTGAAGCTGTTGAGGGTGTAGGGGTTTTCGGGGTGGAAATGTTTTTAACGGAAGATGATGAATTGCTGTACAACGAAATAGCGCCCAGACCGCATAACTCCGGTCATTACACGATAGAAGGATGTTACACATCGCAGTTTGAGAATCATATTCGTGCTATTTGTAATTTACCACTCGGTTCACCGGAACTCATTGCTCCGGCGGCAGTAATGGCAAATTTGCTGGGAAAGCGCATTGGTTCTGGCGTGCCGGATACCGTCGTTGGATTGATGCGTCATGGGCGGGTGAGTTTTCACCTTTACGGCAAAGCCACAAGCCGCGTTGGGCGTAAAATGGGGCATTTGACGGCATTGGGCGCATCGGTACAAGAAGCGCTGGCGATTGTCAAAGCGGCGGAAGATGATTTGTTCTGGTAAGAATGCCCGTGCCGAAAAAAATCTGAAACCTACGCTCAACCTTGCCGTTCATCTCCTAGAAAGCGCGAAAAAACTTCTTTGTTCGTCAGTATTTTTGTCGTTGATTTGTGTTTACCATGTTGTTGTCATTCCACACTTTTCTCGGAGGCACTATGGGCTTACTCAGAGCAGATATTGAATTGGTTAATTCCGATGATTTAGCATTTTATCGAAAAAAGAAACTCGCCGCGAAAGACGTTCGCCGCGTGAAAGTCAAAGCACTCGTGGACACGGGCGCAATTATGCTTTCCATCAACGAAAGCGTCCGTGCGCAACTGGATTTGGATGTTCTGGAAAAGCGCACAGCTACGCTTGCTGACGGCTCACTGGTGGAATTAGACGTGGCTGGTCCCGTTGATATTCGCTTCGGAAACCGCCAATGCACAACACGAGCAATCGTGCTTCCGGGCGAGGCAGAATGCCTCTTGGGAGCGATTCCGATTGAAGATATGGATTTGGTTGTAGATTTGAACGAACAAGCACTGAAAATTCACCCCGACCATCCCTACAAAGCACAAATGGTGCTGAAGAGCGCACGATAAACCTAAGAATAAACCTTGTACGTCTGAACGCATTTTTATCATTATTTACCCCACCATGAGCGACATCAAAGCACTCGAAAACCTCGCAGGCAGCATTAAATCTATCCGCGGCGAAATTGCCAAAGTTATTGTCGGGCAGGACGTAATCGTCGAACAGCTTCTTATCACGCTTTTTGCGCGTGGTCATTGCTTGTTGGTCGGCGTTCCGGGACTGGCAAAAACACTGCTTATTCGCACGCTTTCCGAAGCACTCGACCTGAAATTTAACCGCGTCCAATTCACGCCCGACCTTATGCCGAGCGACATTACAGGAACGGAAATTATCGAGGAAAATGTTTCCACGGGACACAAAGCATTTCGGTTTATCAAAGGACCGATTTTTGCGAATATCGTTTTAGCGGACGAAATCAACCGTACTCCGCCCAAGACGCAAGCGGCGCTCTTGGAAGCGATGCAGGAAGGCAACGTTACCGCAGGCGGTCAAACCTACAAACTCGACACGCCATTTTTCGTGCTTGCCACACAAAACCCGATTGAGCAAGAAGGCACGTACCCGCTTCCTGAAGCGCAGCTTGACCGTTTTATGTTCAATCTCTGGCTGGATTATCCGTCATTCCAAGATGAAGTAACGATTGTGAAAAACACGACTTCCGGTTACAAACCCGATGTGAAACCTGTGCTGACGGCTGCTGAAATTATGCAGTATCAAGACTTGGTGCGGCGTGTACCGGTGGCAGATAATGTCGTGGAATTTGCCGTGAAGCTCGTTCACGCAACGCGCCCCTCGCCTGAAAGCACTATCAAGGTTGTGAAGGATTTCCTCAGCTATGGTGCGGGTCCGAGGGCATCACAGTATTTGATTTTGGGTGCAAAAACCCGCGCTGCTTTGCTCGGCAAGCCTACACCAGATATGGATGATGTTCGTGCTGTGGCTGCGCCTGTGCTTCGGCACCGCATCGTGGCGAACTTCAACGCCGAAGCAGACAACGTTTCGACGGTTGCGATTATTGAACAACTCTTGAAAGAAGTAGCGTAAATTTGGGAAGTGTTAAGTTTTGAGTGTTAAGTGTTGAGTAAAAAAAAGCGCTAACTAATTGTCAAATAGTGTCTTGCTCTTATCTTGATTTTGCTCAACACCCAACACCAAGAATTTAGCACTCAACACTTAAAACTCAACACTTAAAACTTGATTCCATGAGCAGTCCCGCAAAACAGTTCGGATTTGTGCGCGTGGCGGTTTCGTCGCCGGAATTGCGCGTTGCCGATGTAGCGTTTAATACCGAGCGCATTATCGAAGCCGCAGAAAGCGCGGAACGGCTTGGCGCAGACGTGGTTGCTTTCCCTGAACTCTGCATCACGGGCTATTCCTGCGGGGATTTGTTTTATCAGCAATTACTTATTGACGAGGCAAGCAAAGCGCTCATTCGCATTGCTGAAGCAAGCTATGAAAAGCGTTTGGATACAGCGATTATCGTGGGGCTGCCAATGACGTTGGACGGAAAGCACTTCAACTGTGCAGCGTTTATTTCTCGCGGTGAAATCAAAGGCATCGTACCAAAAACATTCCTTCCCGGAACGGGAGAATTTTATGAAGAGCGTTGGTTTTCCTCAGCGCGTGATACCGCGAGAACGTCGGTATTACTGGGCTGGCGAGATATTCCCTTCGGAACGGATTTGCTTTTTCGTCCTGAAACTATGTCCGAATGCACCATCGGCATAGAGATTTGCGAAGATGTGTGGGCTGCCTCTCCGCCCAGCGTAAATCAGGCATTGAACGGCGCAACGATTCTTGTCAATCTTTCCGCAAGTAATGAAGTCTTGGGCAAGTATGAATACCGCCGAATGCTGGTACAAAGCCACTCCGCGCGGTGTTTAGCCGCATACTGCTACGCAGCCGCAGGAGCGGGGGAATCCACCACCGACCTTGTGTTCTCGGGGCATTCGCTTATTGCAGAAAATGGCGCGTTGCTTGCAGAAACCGAGCGTTTCCGCTTTGATACGCAAATTGCCGTTGCGGATGTAGATGTACAGCGCCTTACAGCCGAGCGCCTGAAAAATAACACCTTCGGAGCGTCTCGCGCTACTGCGCCCGCACGAATTATCAATTTCGAGTTTGAAGATTTTTCGCGTCCTGAAGGCGAAGCCGCCCAAGCGCTTTATCACCCGCTTTCGCCAATGCCTTTTGTTCCGCGTGATTCCTCGCTCCGCGCAGCACAGTGCCATGAAGTATTTTCTATTCAAACCACAGGCTTGGCAAAACGTCTCAAACACACCAATACAAAGACCGTCGTTATTGGTGTGTCGGGTGGCTTGGATTCTACGCTGGCGCTGCTGGTCTGCGCGAAGGCGTTTGATATGTTGGGATTGCCCAGAAACGGCATCGTTTCTATCACCATGCCCGGATTCGGCACCACCGAGCGTACACGCGGCAATGCGGAGCATTTAGCGGAATTTTTGGGAACGACACTTCGGATTATTCCCATTCAAGAAGCAGTACGCCAGCATTTCCGCGACATCGGGCATGATGAATCGCTGCACGACATTACCTACGAAAATGCTCAGGCACGGGAGCGTACGCAGATTTTGATGGATGTGGCGAATCAAATGGGTGGCTTGGTTATCGGCACGGGCGATTTGTCGGAATTAGCATTGGGCTGGTGTACCTACAACGCCGACCAAATGTCCATGTACGGCGTAAATGCGAGCATTCCGAAGACGCTCGTGCGTTACATCGTGGAATGGTGCGCCGACCATGAGTTTTCGGGAAGAACGGCGGAAGTGCTGCATGACATCTGCGCTACGCCTGTTTCGCCGGAACTTCTCCCGCTTCAAGACGGTGGCACACAAGCGCAGGAAACCGAGAAAACGATTGGTCCTTACGAACTGCATGATTTTTTCTTGTACCATTTTGTGCGCTTCCAAGCTACTCCGCGTAAAATCATGTTTCTCAGTCAGCACGCTTTCGGAAACAAATACGATGCGCAAACACGCCACAAATGGCTTACCACCTTCTTCCGACGTTTTTTCTCGCAGCAATTCAAGCGCTCTCCAATGCCGGACGGTCCGAAGGTTGGGACGGTAGCACTCTCGCCTCGTGGTGATTGGCGGATGCCGAGTGATGCTTCGGCGGCTCTGTGGATGCGGGAATTGGCAGAGATTGGGCGCGAAATAGTGCAGTAGCATTCAGCAGTAGCATTCAATCGTGCAGCCGTCTTGACGAGAAAGCAAATGTTCGGATATTTTTCACCACATTTTTCACCAAACCGTTTCGCAATGAAACTCCTTTTTACGACGGAAGTTGAGCAATCCTACAAAGAAGTAGCAGCAGGCTTCACCTTTGAGCTTTTTCAACGCCTTACGCCTAAAAATCCACCCGTGAACGTCAAACGTTTTGACGGCTGCAACAAAGGCGACGAAGTACATTTGGAAATGACCGTACCGGTTTTCAACCGCGTGGAAGAATGGATTAGCCGCGTGGTAAAATCCGGCGAGGTTACGGGGCATGATGTTTATTCGGATGAATGGTTTTTTATTGACGAAGGCGTACGGCTGCCGTTTTTTCTCACGTACTGGCGGCACGTTCACCGTGTTGTGCAGACAGAAAGCGGTGGTTCGGCAATTATTGACGATATTGAGTATCGGGCATTGTGGTATTTACAGCCTTTTGTTCATTTAGCATTGTCAGGGCAGTTTGCTGCACGGCAGCCGATTTACAAAGAGTATTTTCGGAAAAATCGTTCGTAATCGTTCTAAAACTATGTACCAGTCTTTTATTGCCATTAACCCCGAAATTCGCTTCGGAAAACCTTGTATTATCGGGACACGAATTGCTGTACAAGATATTTTGGGCTGGTTAGCTTCAGGTATGTCGGTAGAAAGCATACTTGAGGACTTTCCGGAATTGACTCGTGAACATATTTTGGCAGCACTGTCGTATAGTGCTGAAAAAGAACGAAGAATACGCACGTACTTATCGGTATGAAATTGCTCCTTGACCAAAATATCTCTTATCGTCTTATCAAGCGCTTATCCGACTTGACGGATGTTGAATTAAGCATATATCTCGCGTAGGCTTACCTTCGCCTGCTACTGATAGAGAAATTTGGTCATTTGCCGAAACTCACGGTTATGTCATCATTACGAATGACGAAGATTTTTGTGAAATTCAAGCACTCCGAGGCTTCCCTCCTTATGTAGTTTGGCTACGCATGGGCAATGTTCCTACCGATGTTGTTGAAGAACGTTTACGCAAAAATATTGAGCATATTAGAGAAATGTTCTTGACTGATGAGATAGGCATTGTAGAAATATACTGACTTCATTATGACAAACAAGCTGTTTCGACAATTCACTTTCAATGAGCGTTTGAATACCGCTTTATTCCTTGCTCCTTGGCTTGTGACATTGGTGGTGTTTTGGGTATATCCTTTGGGGTACGCGCTGTATCTCAGTTTGACGAAATACTACACGTTGAGGAACGAAGCGGTTTTCGTGGGATTAGAGAATTACAGGCATATCGTTTCCAATGCTTTTTTCTGGCAGGCACTTCAAAATACGGCTCTTTTCAGCCTTGGTACTATTCCTCTTACAACCGCATTAGCACTGGTCTTGGCGGTTGTGCTTTATTCTGTGCCGCGTTTTCAAGGGTTTTTTCGTGCTGCATTTTTCTTGCCGTCGGTTACATCATTGATTGTGTTGGCGCTGGTATTCTCAACTCTGTACGCTTCCGACGGCTATTTGACCATGCTTTGCAGGATGCTTGGTGTGCCGTTTCCCGTGCGGGGTTGGCTGCAAGACCAATCAACTGCACTTCCGGCAATTATGGGGATGGATATTGTGATTTCAAGCGGGTATTACATGATGTTGTTTTTATCGGCATTGCAAACTATTCCGCGTGACCTTTATGAAGTGGCTGACCTTGCCGGAGCGAGTGCGTGGGAGCGTTTTTGGAGGATTACCGTACCGATGCTGCGCCCAACGATGCTGTTTGTGCTGGTCATTAACACAATTCGGTCGTTGCAGATATTTGTGGAAATTTACGTTATGACGCACGGCGGTCCTCTCGGCTCAACAACGACGCTGATGTATTCCGTCTATGTGAATGCCTTCGAGAAGTCTGATATGATGGGCTATGCGTGTGCATTGGCATACATAGCATTCGTCATTATTTTCGTTTTTTCTCTGCTGCAAATGTGGCTTTTGCGAGCGAACAAAGGTGTTGGAGAGTAGTTGATTCAAGCGTAATTGTCTTCAGTTCATGATCAATCTTCAAGCAATGTATCGTTTCGGCTTTGCAAAGAAAATCTTGCTTGTCATCGTATTAGCAGGAGTTATGCTGGCAAATATCGTGTCATATTTTCATGCTTATAAGTTTACGCATTTTGCACCATCAACAATTGAGAAAACGAAAAACCCTGCTCAACTGGGCTTCTTTGCTAAACTTTCTGCGCTTGTCTTTGGTATTAACAACCCTCGACCCACAAACACGAAATATCCTCGTCAGCCTTTCAAAACCGTTTATCTAAGCCTTACGCAAGGTCATCGTACAGGCACTATTGAGTGCTGGTTTATTCCAGCCCCTCAAAGTAAAGGCGTTGTAGCAATTTTTCACGGTTTCAGTGGCTGTAAATCAATGATGCTTGACCATGCAGAAGCATTATCTCAGCTTGGATATAGCACATTACTTGTAGATTTTATAGGGTCTGGCGGCTCAAGTGGTCATCAGACATCATTAGGGTTCCATGAGGCAGAGGAAGTCAAAGTGTGTTTCCGATATTTGCAAAAGCAGGGTGAAAACAACATTATCTTGTGCGGCGCTTCAATGGGCGCTGTGGCAGTCTTAAAGGCGCTTTCGGAAGATTCTACGCTTACTCCAAAGGCTGTCATACTTGAATGTCCGTTTGGCTCTTTGCGAAAAACTACTCTTGCACGGTTTCAGCAAATGCGGATACCCTCTTTCCCGATGGCTGATTTACTCTTGTTCTGGGGTGGTGTACAATCTGGTTTTTGGGCGTTTGGTCACGTTCCCGAAGAATATGCAAAACATGTTGCCGTACCTGTTCTGATGCTTCATGGCGGTCAAGATAAAGAAGTGAGTATGAGTGAAATTTCAGCAATGTTTTCCAATTTGCGTGGACAAAAAGAGATGCACATCTATCCCGATGCTAAACATGAGAGCTACCTCAAAAACTATCAAAGTGATTGGCAGCACCACGTCGAAGATTTTGTAGCAAGATTAGGGAAGTAAAAGTGTTTGAAAAATTTTTGCAACATTCTACGAACTGTTTCGTATCTTTGTACGAAAGACTTCGTAGAAATATTATATCTCACATTATAAGGAATACCGCCATGCACCACAAACCCACTGACGGAGAGCTGGAGATTCTCCAAGTTCTCTGGAAACGAGGCAGCGCAACTGTTCGCGAAGTAAACAATGCGCTGAATAAACACGACAATGACAGCGATGATATGAGTACAACAGTTGGTTATACAACAACGCTCAAAATCATGCAGATTATGGCAGACAAAGGGCTGCTGACCCGTGATGAATCGCAGCGCTCGCACATTTATTCGGCTGCCGTGCGCGAAGATGATGTGCAAAGCGCTTTTGTGAGTAAAATGCTAACATCGGTGTTTCGCGGTTCTGCCATGAAACTTGTCCAACAAGCGCTCGGTACAAGCAAACCCAGCACTGCCGAACTCCAGCAAATACGCGCTTTGCTGGATGAAGAACTCAAAAATAATCTTGATACCAAACGCTAACAATCAACGCAATTACTTCCATTACGGAACTTTCAAAGGAAACGCGCCATGAACACGTTACATCATTACCTTCCCACGTCTTTGACCGATGCGCTTGGTTGGACTATTGTGCACTCGCTCTGGCAAGGGACGCTGATTGCCTTTATTTTGGGCGTGACGATGATTCTTCTTCGGAAATCGTCCGCTAGAAGCCGCTCACTTGCTGCTTCAATAGCACTGTGTACAACAGCATTGTTTACTGTGCTAACGTTTGCTACAATTTATGAACCAAATACCGATGCAAATACTGCTCTGGAACTGGCTTCGTCACAATTAGAAATCCCGGAAACGCTCACAAAAGCTGCTCCGGCAAATGAGACTCCTACAAGTCCCGAAGCACGTTTGCAGGCAATGCAACGGGCTAAAACACCCGGCTCGGTAGTAGTACAGGCTGCCAAAGAGCGTGCATTAAAAGCATTGAAGTTTTCGCCACTTGAACTTCCTGCCAGCACAAACTCCTGGGTAGAGCGTCTGCAAGAATATATGCCAACGCTGGTATTGGTTTGGTTGATTGGTGCAATTTGCCTTGCTATGCGCTTTTTGGGCGGCATGGTCTATGCACAGCGAATGAAACATTTTCGTGCCTTTCCTGCTGCTGCGCATTGGCAAGAGCGTATTGCAGAATTTGCTGGTCGTTTGAATGTCCGTCGCGTTCCGGTCTTGATGGAGTCTGGTTTGGCAAATGCTCCAATGCTTATCGGTTTTCTCAAGCCAGTCATTCTTGTTCCGATGGGATTCTTGGCGGGATTACAGCCGGCACATATTGAAGCTATTATTGCTCATGAAATGGCTCATGCTCGGCATCAGGATTACCTTGTAAGTATCATTCAAGCGGTAATCGAAACAGTCATGTTTTATCATCCTGCCGTTTGGTGGATGTCGTCGCAAGTACGTCAAGAACGCGAACACGCCGCGGATGACCTCGCTGCTGACCTTTGTGGTGATAGTCGTGCTTTGGCTCACGCGCTGGCTATTTTGGAAGAGCGCTCGTTGGTTGGTGAAGAGTCGCATTTTGCCTCAGCCGGCGTAAGCGCATCTGACGGACATTTACTCACTCGCGTCAAGCGTTTGCTCGGCAAGCAGCCTGAACGCTCATTTTCATTGGAATATCTCGCCGCTTACCTTGCTATTACTTCTATTTTTGCCCTCACGCTCACAGCCAGCCCCGTGTTACAACCTGTTGTCAAGCCAATTGTCGAGCCTGTGGTGGCGAGGGTTGAAAAAGCCGCAGAATCGCTTGCTTCACGGTTGAGCGCAATTTCACCACCCTCTGTTCCGCATTCCGCAGATATAGCTTCGCGTCTTGATTCAACGGATAAATCCGACAAAATTGATGGACGCTCGATTGATAATATGTGGATGGACGGTCCGGGAAGCATCGGCACGGAAGGCTTTTGGGAAGCGAAGTTTAAGGAAAAATCGGTGACGCTCATCATGTTCAAAAATAAATGGGGACGCAATCGCTATAACGGTACAGTTTATACTGGCTTGCGTTACGATGAAGTGCAGGGTTTAAGCGCTTCGCAGGCACGTTCCGCGAAAGGTGATATTGAGTTTCGTTTGGTGAAAGAATCCGGTACATTCGTGTTTTCGGGTGATGCCGATGGCGGAAAAGCGCTTGGAAACTACACGTTCCAGCCGAATAAAGCATTTGCCGAAAAACTGAATTCTTACGGGTTCACCGGAACAACCGATAAAGACCTCGTAACAATGGCTCTGGCAGATGTAAAATCGGATTTGCTGAAAGAACTTTCGGGATTGAAGCTCTCCACTGAAGATGCAATCGAAATTGCTATACTCGGCATTAAACCTGAGTTTGTGCGTGAGGCGCGTAAAAACGGCTTAGATGGTCAGGAAATCAAAGAATACGGTGTATTAGGGATTCGGAATGAGTATATTACCGAAATGAAGCAGTATGGCTATAAACTTGATGAAATCAAGGAATTAGGCGTGTTGGGTATCAAGCCGGAGTACGTGAACGAGATGAAAAAATACGGCATCAAAATGGAGGAAATCAAGGAATATGGCGCACTCGGTATTCGCCCCGAAAAAGTAAAAGAGCTGCGCGATGCAGGTGTGGCGGCTGATGAAATCAAGGAATACGGCGTTCTCGGTATTAGCCCGAAATATGTGAATGAGATGAAAGCGCTTGGTTACAAAGTCGAGGACATCAAAGAAATCGGTGTACTCGGCATCAAACCTGATATGGTGAAGGCATACAAAGAAGCAGGCGTACCAGTGGATGAAATTAAAGAGTATGGCGTTTTGGGCATTAAAACCGATTACATCAAAGAAATGAAAGCGCTCGGCTTCAAGCAAGAAGAAATCAAGGAAATCGGCGTACTTGGTATTAAACCGCAAACAGTGAAAGAATACAAAGACGCAGGCGTGAAAATTGATGAAATCAAAGAGTTTGGCGTTTTGGGTATTAAAAATAGCTACATTAAAGAGATGAAAGCCCTTGGTTACAAGGTTGAAGACATTAAGGAAATTGGTGTGCTTGGTATCAAGCCTGAGACCGTCCGCGCATTCAAAGATGCAGGACTCAAAACCGATGATATTAAAGAATTTGCTATACTCGGCATCAAACCTGAGTTTGTGAAAAAAATGCGTGCAAAGGGATTTAGTGCTGAGGATATTCGTGATTTCGGTGTGCGCGGCTTGACATGGGATGTTATTAGTTCCATGCGTGATGCAGGATTTAATCGGAATGACATCAATAACTTTGGTTCACGCGGTATCAAGCCTGAATACGTCAAAAAAATGAAAGAGTATGGCTTTTCGAGTGATGATATTGAGGAATTCGGTTCACGTGGTATTCGTGCAGAAACAGCACGCGAATACAAAGCACTTGGTTTTGATTCTGACGAGATAGCAGAATTAGCTGTACGCGGCATCAAACCTGAGACGGCAAAAGAAATGAAAGCAATGGGTTTTTCAACAGATGATATTGCGGAAATGGCTGTGCGCGGTGTGCGTATTTCGACCATTCAAAAACTGAAAGCCGATGGTTTGTCGAATAAGCGGATTGTGGAGATTATGACCGACCGAGATTAAAAAAATACTCGTTCTGAAGAATGCGCAGCGCCTTTGCACGATGGTTTATGGTTGCAAAGGTGCTGTTTTTTTTATCGTATTTTGGGGAGTAATGTCCTTGCCCTAACGTTAGGGAACTATGCAGTATGTATCGGTATTTGACTCAAAGTAAGGGAATTTTCTGAAGGGAATCCGCGGGGTTGCTGATAGTTTTCGCAAAAAGTGGTAAATTGTGACAATATATGCGATAAACACGGTTATTTCCTGGTTTTCAGCGTTTTGAATTCTCGCTACTACTCTTTCATTTTTCACCATGAACAATTCTTTTGATATTATCGTTATCGGCGGTGGGCACGCCGGAATTGAAGCCGCCGTTGCTGCTGCTACGATGGGCAGAACGACGACAAACGGTGCACAACCTGTATCGGTTGCGCTTGTTTCGATGGACATTCATTCTATCGGGCGTTTATCATGCAATCCGGCTGTGGGCGGTTCTGCAAAAGGGCATTTAGTGAAAGAACTTGATGCGCTGGGCGGCGTTATGGGTATGATTGCTGACCGAAGTGGGGTGCAATTCAAAATGCTCAATCGTTCAAAAGGTCCCGCAATTTGGTCGCCACGCTCACAAAATGATAAAGACCTGTATCCGCAGTATGCCCAAGAACTTGTCCTTTCTACGCCAAATTTAACACTTGTACAAGGCGCGGTAGTGGAAATTTTGGTACAGAAAGATTGTGTCACGGGCATCAAACTTGCCGATCATTCTGAATTACACTGCCGAGCTGTTGTTCTGTGCGGGGGGACATTCTTGAATGGCGTAATGCACACCGGAATGTGTCAAACCATCGGAGGACGCTTTGGTGAGCAAGCCGCAACGGGTATTTCCGACCTTTTGACCAGCTATGGTTTAGAAAAAGGGCGCTTGAAAACAGGTACGCCGCCCCGAGTTGCAATAGAATCACTGGACCTCAGCAAAACAGAAATTGCCGCCGGAGATGAGCCGCCGCTTCCGTTCTCACATCGTACAGCATCGGTGCAAAACCGCATTGTTTGTTACAGCACCCATACCAGCGAAGCAACGCATGAAATCTTGCGTGAAGGCTTTGACCGCTCTCCCATGTTTACGGGGCGGATTCAAGGCAGTGGACCTCGGTACTGTCCGTCTATTGAAGATAAAATTCATCGTTTTGCGGGGCGCGATGCGCACCATATTGTGCTTGAGCCGGAAGGACTGAATACCAACTCCGTCTATGTAAACGGTTTTTCCACAAGTTTGCCGGAAGATATTCAATTGCGCGGTTTGAAAACAATTCCCGGCTTAGAAAATGTAGAGTTGCTTCGTCCCGGGTACGCTGTGGAATACGACTTTTTCTTTCCTTTTCAACTCCGTTTTTCTCTGGAAACCAAAGCAATTTCAGGACTTTTTTTCGCCGGACAAATTAACGGAACTTCCGGTTATGAAGAAGCCGCAACGCAAGGTTTTATCGCTGGTGTAAACGCTGTACGCAAAGTGCGCGGTGAGGAAGAATTTACCCTAAAACGCTCAGAAGCGTATATCGGTGTTTTGATTGACGACCTCGTTAATAAAAGCACGGAAGAGCCGTACCGTATTTTTACATCGGCTGCGGAATATCGTTTGCTATTGCGTCAAGACAATGCCGACCGACGTTTGATGAAATACGGACACGCTTTGGGGCTGATTGAGCCTGAAACCTATAACCGTCTTTTGGAACGCGAAGAACTTATCCGGCAAACATTGAATTTTGCCCGTGAAACACGCTTCCGTCCCACAGAAATCAACGAATATCTTGAGGCAAATGCTGAAACGCCTATTAGTGAAGTTGCCAGTATCGAACTTCTGACAAAACGTGCCACGCTTGAACTGAAGCCGCTCTTGGAAAAGGCGCATTGGGCTGCGACCATCGGGCAACAAGATTTAAGTAGCGCTCAAACACGAGCGTTGGAGGCAGTGGTAGAACAAGCAGAAATCGAAATAAAGTATAGTGGGTATATTGAGCGGCAGATGAAGGAAATCAGTGTCTTTGCGGCAAATGAAGAGAAGCGTATCCCTGAAACGCTTGATTACAATGCGATTAAATCACTCTCCAGTGAAGCGCGGCAAAAACTCACCCGCATTCGTCCGCATTCGCTTGGACAGGCTTCGAGAATACAAGGTGTTTCGGCATCAGATATTTCTGTTCTTACGCTTTATTTACGATAGCTTTTCTTTGCGGTACTAAACGTTTGGGTCGAAAAAAATATCATACAGAAATAATTCTCGCAAGAAACGTTTGTAAAAACGGTGGTGAAAGTGTATTTTCAAAATTGCTTGAATGATATATTTTTCCAATACTGCTTCAGGAGCGGTTCTTGTTTCATCTTGACCATTTAATGCAAGGATAACGTGCATGAAAACAGTGATAGAGCGTTGCGTAATTCTGGGCTTGGTATGTTGTATGAATTTTTCGATGATTGCTTTTGCCCAAAAAACAGCAAATTTTGAAGGGGTAGTTGTTTTTAAGAAAAAAGGCGAAACACATGGTATAGTGGATTCCGTCACAATGCGCTTGTACATCAAAGGTGATAAATTTATGGCGGAAGATGTAAAAGATGCCAATCAGCCGCGTATTATCGTTGATTCCAAGAAAAAAGCAATTTTCATGGTCACTGACCGCAGCCGTGAGTATATGCAAATGCCTATGCCGCCTGCAACGCCGGTAACTCCTGCAAAAGCTCCTGTCAAAACTACCGATAAACAAACTATTGCCGGACACGATTGTGAGCGCTGGACGGATAAAGGCATAGAATTAGATTCTGAACTCTGGGCGTCCTCGGATTTAGGAAAACTCTCTTTACCAAGTGGACAAATGGGAGTGAATTTAATTTCGTCTAATAACATGGCAACATTCCTGAAAAATAGTGGTTTATTTCCAATGTTGTTTATCGAACGCAATAAAGCTGGGCGTGAGATGACGCGCTTGGAAGTGGTTAGTGTGGAAAGAAAAAATCTTGCTGAACAAGTGTTCGAGCCACCTCAGGGCTACAATAAAATGGCAATGCCAACCGGTACACTCAACGATGGTCAAGATAATACTCCAAAAAAGAAGAAAAAATAAAGAATCGTTCGTATCGTTTCCTCACCGATAAATAAATCGGTAGTACTACTGTTGCTCATTTGTACGTCGCTCTTGTTACCGACCTTTGTGCAATCCCCTTTTTCGCTTTCTTCCGCAAATGAGTAAACATCTGAGTAAACATCAGAAGCGCTCGCCTCACGCAGCCGCCCCAACTATACGTGCCTCCGCTTCGACGGAAAATCAGCCTCGTGTGTTTCGATGGTATTGGCTTACCATGCCGTTGATTATTTTGGTCTATGGTTTACTGTACTGCGAATTTGGTGAAATACTTGCTCTCAATTATGGTGCGGGTTGGGATGGTGTATCTTATACGCAATTTGCTCTTGCTCCCGCAGAACAGCTTCAAACCGATGCCTACCGCTCACAACGTATTTTACCCGCGTTGATTGTTCGCACCATTGCGGAAAGTGCGCAACAATACTCCTCAGCACCCAAGTCATATTTTGGGGAATGGTTTCAGCGTTGGTTTTTTAGCGGCGAAACGCGCTTTGTCAAAATGGTTTCTGATATTCGCCCACGCGCCCGGCAAGGCGATAGCACGCCTGTACGCCTTCGTTTGCCACTGATTGAAGTTGCTGATGTGCAGTCCGGTAAACATAGTGTAACGGTGGAGCCGATTATTGTGTACTGGTTTGTTCTTTATTCGCTTGTGGTGATGGTGATATGTGGCGGTCTTTGGGCGGCAATTTCTACGACATTACAATTATCTGCCTCTGCGCGTTGGCTTGGTTTTATCGGACTTTTTGGCAATTTTGCTTTTTTGAAAATGAGCCTTTTTTACCCGACATTGACAGACCTTTCGGCGCTCTGCATTAGCCTTCTGGCGCTTTTGGGCTATTGTTCGCGGCGCAATTGGCTTGTTCTTGCTGCCGGCGCTCTTGGTATGGTTATTTGGCCCACCGCATTTGTCATTGCAGCCATTTTCTTTCTCTTTCCGCGTTCACTGCCTATACCAACGGCAGCAACCCTGTCATCCGCGCAAGAAGCATCATTTTCATCAATACAATCCTTCTTACCAACGCAGTTTTTACGCACGACATCAGGGCGTATCGCTGGGTTTATGACATTATGCGCATTTGCTCTTGCAGTATGGTATGTCTATCTTACCCCGGTACGTTTTCCGCTTGTAGAATCGCCAGATGGCATGATAACTCTTGTTGGCTTGGGTGCCTTTGCACTGATGTTTTTTGCAGCACTTCGCCCCCTTTTGCACATGATGATAGAACAACCACAGACCGGACAAGCAAGCACAACACAAGTAGGCAAATGGCAAGCGCTGATCAATCAATCATTATTGGGGCGCTGCCAAGCACTTTTGAAGGAGCGAGCTCTATTATTACCACTATTGACGAGATTACTTATTCTCTGTACGTTTTGGGCTGCAGGGTGGTTTGTTCGGCAGCGCATTATTAACCCCAATCTTGCCGTCCCGCTCAACTTGTCGCAGTTTATCGGAGGTAGTTTCTCGCTGGCAGTAACCAAGCCGTTTTTGACTATTGTTGCCGATGTTGCGTATTTCGGACCAATTATCCTTCTGGTCGTATTTTCATATCAACGAATTGTCTCGTATATTGACCGCTTGGGTTTAGGATTTGTGCTGGTTTTTAGCATAACTGTTCTTCTCGGCTGTGTTATGACGGAGTCGCGGCAGCTTATCAATCTTTTTCCTGTTGTTGTTATTGCTGTGGCGATGTTTGCCGAAGAGCGTTGGTTTTCATTACCCATGCTGACAGTAATAGCGCTCGCGTCGGTCGGTTTTGCTAAACTCTGGATACCGCTAAACTTTGCTGGGATGCAGCAATATGTCATGCAAGGCGGAGCGTATTCACAATTTCCGATTCAGCGATATTTTATGAATCATGGACCTTGGATGACATGGGAAAGTTATGGATACATTGGTGCCGGAGTGTTGATATGTGCAGCACTTATGCTCGTTTTGTTGCGGTTTAGCCGCCATTCTTCTCCCGTACAGTCCTAATCAGTACATTCTTCTCCGAACAACAATTTGTCATACGCAATAATTTCGCAGTTTTCTCATTTCATTTTGGAACAACTATGGCACAAGAAATCAAACGTATAGCTGTGAGCACAGGTGGAGGTGATGCACCGGGCTTGAATGCAGTTATTCGCGCTGTTGTTCATGCAGCAACAAAGCGTGGTTGGGAAGTTTTCGGCATCCGCGACGGATATAACGGCATTTTTCTGCCGGAAAGGTATCCTAATGGCGATGGTGTCATTCCGCTTACACGTGCCAGAGTGCGAGGAATTACGCATCTCGGCGGTACGATTATTGGTACAACAAACCGTGGCAACCCTTTCAAATATCCTATGCCGCAGCCTGACGGAACGATGAAAGAAGTAGATAGAGCCGATGAAATTGTCGCGGGCTTCAAAAAGTACGGCTTTGATGCGCTTGTTGCTATTGGTGGTGATGGCTCACTTACCATTGCTAATGATCTTGCCAAGCGAGGAAATATCCGTGTTGTTGGTGTTCCGAAAACAATTGACAATGACCTCGAAGGCACAGTTGCGACCTTCGGTTTTGATACAGCCGTCAGTTTTGCCACCGAAGCGATTGACCGTTTGCATTCGACTGCGGAATCGCATCATCGCGTGATGGTCGTAGAAGTAATGGGGCGCACGGCGGGCTGGATTGCGCTGAATTCCGGAGTAGCCGGAACGGCTGACGTTATCTTGATTCCCGAGATTCCTTACGACATCAACGTCGTTGCCGAAAAAATTAATGAGCGTGAAAAAGCCGGACGGAATTTTTCGATTATTGTCGTGGCGGAAGGCGCGATTGCAAAAGATGGTACAGCGTCCGTCATTGAGAAAGAACTTGGCAAAGCAGAGCGTTTTGGCGGCTTGGGTGAAAAAATTGCCGCGCAAATTCAAGCATTGACAAAAAAAGAAACACGTTGTGTCGTGCTTGGACACTTGCTTCGTGGCGGTTCACCTTCTGCATTTGACCGTTTATTGTCATTGCGGTTTGGAGCAGCAGCTGTGCGCGCATTGGAAGAAGGTCAATCCGGTGTGGTCGTTGTTCTTGACCCGCCAACGGTCAATTACATTCCGATTGAGCAAGTAGCGCATCGTGTTCGCCATGTTCCTGTGGATTCCGATACAATCTGGACGGCGCAGGATTTGGGCATTAGCTTTGGTGTATAGTATTGTCAAAAAGTATAAGTAAAAAGTGTATGTAAAAAGTATAGTAAATTCAATGTCGTGTGTTCATTTTATCACCATTTTTCTGCTCTTGTTATGAATCGTTTTTTTCTCCGTGCGCTGTGGGTTGTCGCCTTGGCGTTTGGATATTCCGCGTCGGTGGTATTTGCGCAAGTGCAAGTAAGTCCGCCTTTTCCAACAACTGAAGATACCGTAACCGTTACCTATGATGCTACGCAAGGTACGGGCGGTTTGCGTGGCGTAATGCCTGTTTATGCTCATACGGGTGTCATTACAAACCGCAGCACCAGTAATAGTGATTGGCGCTTTGTCGTGGCTCAGTGGGGAACAGATAACCCCAGAGTTCGTATGACACCTATCGGTAATGACCAACACACGCTGCGGTTTCACATCCGCAGTTTTTACGGTGTTCCTGCTGCCGATACTGTCCGGCAATTAGCGTTTGTCTTTCGTAATGTTAATGGCTCGCAAGAGGGCAAAGGTACAGGCGGCACGGATATTTTCTATTCGGTATATCCGGCGGGAACATTTATTGCACGAATTTTGTCGCCTGCTTCGGGAACGTCGTTTTATCGCGTTGGCGACACTTTGCGCTTTAGAGCCGCGTCATCTTTGACTTCGTTGCTTACCTTGTCCGATGGTGCAACGCAACTTTCTCAGGTAAACGGGCGAGAATTAGATTTTACCTACGTTGTACCGGCATCTGCCGCCGGAACAAGCCGTACCATTCGCCTCAATGCTTCGCAAAGTGGGCAAACGCAGCAAGATTCTCTCACCTTCTTTGTACGCGGCGAAACGCCCGTAGCGCCTTTGCCAAGCGGAATGCAAGACGGTATCAATCTTGTAGATAGCACTACGGTTGTGCTGGTGCTTTTTGCTCCGAATAAGCAGTTTATCTACGCTATCGGCGATTTTAATAATTGGCAGCCCACCGGAAGCGGTTTAATGAACCGCACTCCGGATGGACAACGGTATTGGATTCGGCTCTCAGGCTTAACGCCACGCCGAGAATATGGTTTTCAGTATATTATTGACGGCAGTACCCGCACACCAGACCCGTATGTCGAAAAAGTTCTTGACCCTTTTAATGACCCTGAAGTTGTGCGGGAAAATCGCTATCCGAATTTACTCGCGTATCCGACGGGCAAAACGACCGGTATGGTAGGAGTTTTCAGCACACCACGTCCGTCCTATAATTGGCGTGTGCAGAATTTTCGTCGTCCTGCCGTGAAAGATTTAGTAGTCTATGAATTGCTTATCCGAGATTTCTCTACACGGCGCACGTTCCGAGCGGCAATGGACTCGCTGCAGTATCTACGCCGATTGGGGGTAAATTGTATCGAACTTATGCCGGTTGCGGAATTTGACGGTAATTTGTCATGGGGATACAATCCGGCGTTTTTCTCGGCAGTGGACAAATACTACGGAACGGAAAATGACTTACGGGCATTTGTTGATAGCGCACACGCACTCGGTATTGCTGTGGTCTTGGATGTAGTTTTTAATCACGCGACGGGTTCTTGTCCTCTGTACCAACTCTATCCGGCATCAGAAAACCCATATTTTAACGTTGTTGCGCGGCATCCTTTCAACGTGTTTAATGACTTTAATCACGAATTTATCGGTACGCAAATGTTTATGGATAAAACGTTGCGTTTTTGGACGGAGCAGTTTCGCATAGACGGCTACCGCTTTGATTTGTCCAAGGGATTTACGCAGGTTAATTCCGGTACAAATGTTGGGCTCTGGAGCGCCCGCGACACTTCACGAATACGGCTGTTGAAGCGGATGTATGATGTTATTCGTCAGTATGACCGTTCTTCGTATTTAATTTTAGAGCATTTTGCTGATAATAGTGAAGAACGCGAATTAGCAGATTATGGCTTTATGTTCTGGGGAAATCATGTGTTTACCTACAACGAAGCCACCATGGGCTACAACGGCAATTCTAACTTTAATGGTATTTATCATCGTCAGCGTGGTTGGCAATTCCCGCATTTGCTGGGTTATATGGAAAGTCACGATGAAGAGCGCTTAATGTTCAAAAATATCCAATTCGGCAATCGAACCGATACCTATACCACACGTGACACCACAACAGCGCTTGAACGCATGAAACTCGCGGCAAATTTCTTTTTCACTATTCCCGGACCAAAGATGATTTGGCAGTTTGGCGAACTTGGCTATGATTACTCTATTAACTGGCCCTCACTGACAGAGCGTGATCGCCTGACTATCAAGCCAACCCGTTGGGATTATTTTGCCGAACCCAGACGCAGAGCGCTCTACGGCGTGTACTCGGAGCTGACAAAACTCAAAGTTCAGCAGCCTGTGTTCTCGACTGATAATGTAACCTTGGCTTTGGGCGGCTCCTTGAAGCGTATTGCTCTGGGTGATTCGGCGAATACGGTGATGATTTTAGGAAATTTTGATGTTGCTCCGCAAGCCATTACGCCGGCATTCCAACGCACCGGAACATGGCATGAATTCTGGACGCGCAGTACATTAAACGTTAGCGATGTGAATGCACCGATTATGCTGCGTCCGGGAGAGTTTCGTTTGTATTCGACAACACCTTTTCCCGCACCACCACAAGGTCTGGTGGCAACAAGTGTTCGTGAAGAACAATCCGCAAATACTCTCGGTATAGCAACAGCCTACCCGAATCCTGCTTCGGATGCCGCAGAAATACGCTTCCGCTTGGAAAAAGCCGAGCGTGTTCGTGTGAACATCTACGATGCTTCAGGGCGTGAAATTGCAACGATTGCCGACGAGACAATGAACGCGGGAGAACAGCGCGTGGTCTGGATGACGGGTGATGCAAACGGAATGTATTTCTATCGCATTTTTGCAGGAAACAGCCCACAACAAAGCGGTAAAATCGTGGTTTTGCGATAATAATTTTTACAAAACTTGCGAAGAGTCCGATGAAATGCTATTTTATCGGACTTTTTGTTTTTATTCACGATACTTCACGAGAATATCATGCGTGGTTGTTCTGCTCTCAAAACAGTATTCATTCTAGTATTTGCAACAATGTTGCTTTCTGTGGATTTGCTTCATGCTCAACAAACGGGCGAGCGTATTTTTTATACCGACGGCTCGGAAGATTCGCAGCGTAGTTTCGAGCGGTATGCCCAATACATTGATATTGTCGGACCTCAGTGCTTGAAAGTAGATGAAGACGGCATTGTCTGGGGCAGCGTGGACAAACGTATGAAAGAAATTGCGAAGAAACATGGCGTAAAAATTATGCCTTTACTGGTTAATCCCGGATTCAATCAAGAAATGCTCCATAAAGTGCTGACTTCCCGCGAAGCTCAGGAGCGCTGCGTTGCGACGTTACTTGACCTCTGTAAAAAAGAGGGCTGGTACGGGATTCAGTACGATTTTGAAAATATCCATATTGCTGACAAAGCTGCATTTACGGCATTTTTCAAACTTGCGGCGGATTCACTAAAAAAATACGGTTTTTCGATTAGCATTGCGGTTGTGCCGAGAGCCAGTGATTATGCGGGTGAGGGGGATTATCAAAAGTGGATGTATGAGTATTGGCGCGGCGGTTACGATTACAAAGCGCTTGGAGCAATCGCTGATTTTATCTCGTTTATGAGTTACGACCAACACACGCGGCGCACCACGCCCGGTCCGGTGGCGGGTTATACATGGATGGAGCGCTGTTTGAATTATATTCTTCAGCAAGTGCCAAAAGAAAAGGTTTCGCTCGGTTTGGCGCTGTATTCCGACTATTGGTTTCCATCGTTTACCAATCCTCAAACTGTTAATGCGTGGGGACGTTCTTTGAAATATCCGGACGCAATTGGCATCATGGAAAGCGCCGGAGGCAAACAAGAATGGCACGAACGCGATAAGATGTACTATTCGGTGTTTGAGCGCGACGAAATTTACGAACACATCTATTTTGAGGATGTACGCTCGTTTACGGCACGCTTGGAATTGGTGAAAAAATACGGTTTACGGGGAATTTCCTGCTGGCGCTTGGGGCAAGAAGACCCCGCTATTTTCAAGGCGCTACCAGCACGGAAATAAGCGCTTTGGAACCTCATCGAATGTATAGACACATATAGTATCGCAAGACAGGTAAAACGATTTCAAACAATAATCCCGATGCATTCAACTTGACTTCAAGTATGTATCGGGATTTGTCGTCTGTGCAGTGTCTATTGATAATGCCCTTTGAGCGAATGTACGATGACTTCTGCCTCGCGCACTTCATAAACAATGCGGTCTTCATCATTTATTCTTCTCGACCATAAGCCTTGCATCACACCTTTGAGCGGTTCAGGTTTGCCAATTCCTTCAAATGGGGTTCTGCGGCATTCTTGTAAAATGCGATAAATACGATCGTATGTTTTTCTATCGGCTCGCACCCATTCATGTAATTCATCGAATGAGCGCTGTTTGAATGACAGGGTTCTCATTCGCGTATTTGTTTGTAACGCTCATTGTCAATGGAATTGCCGCTGAGAAGTTGGGATGAAAATTCTTCAAATTCATCGTGTAATTCATCGCTTTGAAAACTATATGTTATTGGGTCTTTAAGGGAAGACATGATTTTTTCTTCAAAAGCACTATGGATAGTTGCTTCCGGAGCTATGGTAACAATAACACGCTCAGTATCAATGCGCCTCCGGACATTTTCCAAAAAAGCTGTCGTTAGCTCTGAACTATTCAAATGATAAACAAGAGTTTCCATAACATCATAAAAAGAAAAATGATAGGTCATGTTTTGCATCTTTCTTACAAATCTACATAATCATTTTGAGACTTATGATAAAAAAGTGCTTGTAAACAAAACCCCGTAGTAGAACGAAACGCCTCATTCCTGCTACGTTTCCAGCCATACTACGGGGTAGTGTGTTGCAATCGGTGAAATCTACTTCTGTGCGTTAATTGCTTTTTTCTCTATTTCCACATCCTTCAGATTATCCGACGGCTTGCGGTCGAGAAGTTTGCTTTGCGGGTCGAAGCCTGCTTTCTTGGGTTCGCCGCGCACAAGCAGTGTGATAGTCTGCTCGCCGCGCTTGATTTGATGACGCTCCGTAAGCAAGAGTGTATCGCGTTCTTTGCCGTTTTTACCCGTCGTTTTGCCAAACACGCCAATATCCACCCAATCGTTAAGTGGTGCAGGTGTCTCATTGCCAACGCTGTCTGCGCGAACTTTTTCACAATTCAACGTCAGTGCGAGACTGTATGTACCGTTTCCTTGCGGCTTGGCGACTGCTTTCACGGCGCGGTTGTTGTAGAGCGTAATGGTTTCAAAAAGGTCGGTAATGAGATATTGCAAGGAATCCGGCACGGCAGGACGCAGCGCATTAACGAACTCTTCGCAGGTGGTAAAGGGTGCTTCTTGAAAGCGAACTTTTTCGATATAGCTCTTTAATGCCGCATTTAAGCGCTCTTCGCCGATGTAATCCCGCAGCGAATACATCACGAGTGAGCCTTTGTTATAGTGAATATGCTGGTCACCAAGCGCAATTTTGGCAAGTGGGCGTTCCTGCGTTGCAAAGCCGCGTCCGGACAAGTAATCATCCAATTCATATTTCAAAAAGCGGCGCATTTTGTCTTTGCCGTATTCTTTTTCCATGACCATAAGCGCCGAATACTGCGCCATTGTTTCTGACATCACCTGCGAACCTTCGACAAAGCCGCCTATTACCTGATGTCCCCACCACTGATGGGCGACTTCGTGTGCCGTCACATAAAACGGATAGTTAATATCGTCTTCATCATCTTTCACCCGTGCGATAAAACCAATACTTTCCGAGTATGGAACGGTATTCGGAAATGACTGTGCAAAGGACGCAAAGCGTGGAAATTCAATGATGCGGAGCTGTTTGTGCTGATACGGACCAAAGTTTTTCGAGTAGTAGGCAAGTGCTTTCTTCGTCGCCTCAATCATCGTCAAAACATTGTATTCGTGGGCTTTGTGGTAGAATACTTCGATATTGACGGGGCGATTTTGTAAAGAATCAAACCACATATCACGCTTGATTTCATAACGCCCGGAAATCAGCGCAAAAAAGTTTGCCATTTTAGAATCCATCGTGTAGCGGAAGTATTTGCGCCCATTTTGCTCCCATGTTTTTTGTAAATAACCGGGAGCAATAGCGATTTGGTCGGGGCTTGTGCTAAGAGTTGCTTCAAAACTGACCCAATCAGCATCGCGGTTGAATAAATTACGATAACGATAAAATGTCTCCGTTGCTTTCGGAAGCCCTTCGGGGCGAGGCGGCAAGCCGTATTTCTTGCGCTCGTCTTTGTCGGTCATCTCGCCGGCAGGCTCATAGCCAATAGACGGGAAATACGCATCGTTACTGACAAATGTACCATTATTGGCAAGCCGCACGTTCTCGCCGCCTGCCTCGCTCTCAGTAAAACCGCGTGATTGAACGATCGAAGTGAAATTCATCGTCATTGTGTCGCCGGGCTGCAATGGAGCAGCAAGCGTATAAATGAAGTATCCAAGCCGTTTGTCGGTGAGCTTGGCTGTTGCTGCGCGGGAGAAGGATACTGTTACTTCGCGGGATTTATATTCATTGGTGATATTGACATGAATGTCTTGAATCGCTGATTGTGACTTGTTTTGCAAAGTGTAGCTTCCACGAATGGTCAAATTCCGTTGTTCCGGAAAAATATCAGCTTCTACGCGAACATCCGTGATTTTGGGCTGTGGAAGGCGCTCGTACTTTTTGAAGTTTTTCTCATAATCAACTTGCAAAAGTGTTATTTCCTTCTCGGTACGGTAGGTGTTGAGGATATTGTTATTGTAAAAAATCCAGCCGCCTGTTCCGGCAAAAATCAGCGCACCGCACGCCATGAATACTCCTGTACGAGAAGTGAAGCGGTTTTTCAGCAGGTTCAGCCGCGTCGCCCAATCGCTTTCCGTGCCGCGTACCCAGAGAAGATACGTCGTGCCGATTAAAAGCAGCGAAAATGCACCCCAATACAGTTTATACCAGAAAAACGGCGCGAGGAAATGCCCATATTCGTTCATGTCGGAGTAGGTAATTCCGGGGTCTGAACCAAATTTCCAGAGATTATGCTCAATGCCCAAGCGTGAGGAAAAACTCATGCCCAAGTAGTAAATGCCGATAACTACATAGCCGACGTATTTGTTATTGGCGACGGTATGAATAAAGAGCGCCAGAGCAGCAATCATCACAAATTCAAGGAATCTGAGACCAAAAATTTCTTTGACGTACAAACCAACCTCAAAATTTGTATAGCCATTGAGAGATTGTGTGAGCATACCAATCGGAATTAGTGCGACACAAAACATTGCTATCACCAGTGATAGTGCCGCCAATTTTGCTACAAACAACACCCATGTCGGTACGGGAAGCGTGTCGGTAATAGCGTCCACCTTCATTTCACGTTCATGAAACACTAAATCGCCAGCGTAGTAGGTGATGATGTAGAGCATATACAACGAAAGACTTCCAATCAAGATTTCAAGCACGTTATAGGTTACGGGATACGTTTCGGTGCCATAGATTGAACCGACATTACGCAAGAGAATAAAGAGAAAAACCGACATCCCAAGAATAATGCCCAAAAAGGATTTTTCACGCACAATTCCGCGTACATAAACCTGTACAAACGTTGCAAAGACCCGCCAAATTGAGCCGGAAGAGAAATCCCGTGTGGCGTGTGGCAGTGCTAAGGTAAAGACGCTGCCTTCGGGGGCGCTTGGTTCCTCATTTTTCTTGTGTTTTTCGGGAACAACGTGCTGAAATTTGAAACGGTTATAGGCAAATGCCGCAAATGCTGCTCCCAGCACCAACCACAAAGCACGATTGGCAAGCACTGTTCCTGCAAGTTGCAAAAGCGTGGTGTTGCGCTCCACTGCTGTCCAATAGCGTGTTGCAATGCCGTATGTGATGAGACCAAAGGGGTCAAGAATAGATGCGGCTGTTTGGTTTTCGACATCACGCACGAGGTTACTTGCTAACAAATATCCAAGCAGCATAAATGTAGCTAAATAATTTGCAACATTAGCTTTGCGTGTGAGTGAGCTTACCATAAAAAATAAACCGCCGGCAAACAAAATATTCGGTAACGTAAAAACGAGCAGCGGATGCAGGTAAAATGCGAGATTGACAGGACCAACTTTCTCAGGTTTGAGAAAATTAGGAATGAGCGTTGGGAACAGCAAACCCAGTGAACATCCTGCCATAATGACCAAAACAACGACCGTTACTGCTGCAAAGCGCCCACCTAAATACCCTGCTTTACTAATCGGTGAGGTGTAAAAGAGCGAGTGCGTGTTATTTTCAAAATCACGTTGCACCGAAGTCGAATACAGTGCGGAAATAATACCCAAGCCCATAAGGGAGGTAAGTAAAATTGTCGCAAAAGCAATTGGCGTGGCTGCGTTCACATAGACAATACCACCGCTATTCATCCCGCCCAGCGAGACATTGATGTCCGCAAAGCCGCCTCCGGCAAAGGATGTAATCAGTGCACCCAAAAGAAACATCATGCCGAAATACACCCACGTAACGGGTCGGGCAAGATTATAGCGAATTTCGTAACGAAAAAATTCCATGAACATAGTGTATGTACTCCTTTCGTATTTATGCTGCCACGTCTTGGCGGGCATTGATAGTGGAGAAATATACATCTTCCAAATCCGGCTCAACTTCAGCAAAACCTTCTTCGGGTTGTGCGTCGGAAAGCACGTGAATAAGAGTCTTTCCAAGCACAAGGCGGTTAGAAATAACGTGGAATCGCGCTTGATACTCTGCGAGCGAGTGTTTATCAATGGTCTTTTTCCAAATGGAACCACGCAAGGATTCCATTGCAAATTGCGGGTCGCCTTGCAGCAAGATTTCACCTTTGTTGATAATTGCCATATTGCTGCAAAGCTCGCTGACATCCTCGACGATATGCGTGGAAAGTATTACGATACTTTTTTCGCCGACTTCCGCCAAAACATTGTGAAAGCGGTTCCGTTCTGCGGGGTCAAGTCCTGCGGTGGGTTCGTCCACGATAATCAGTTTTGGATTGCCCAAAAGCGCAACAGCAATACCGAATCGCTGACGCATACCGCCTGAAAACCCGCCCAGATTCTTCTTCCGAGCATCCCACAGATTCGTCATATTGAGCAGATATTCGACAGTTTCTTTGCGCTCTTTGGCATTGCTGAGTCCTTTCAGTGCGGCGAAGTGCGTCAGCATCTCTTCTGCAGCCACTTTCGGGTACACGCCAAACTCCTGAGGCAAGTATCCAAGCGTTTTGCGGACGGCATCTTTATCGGTGAGGACGTTGATTTCACCTTCATCGGTTATAAGCGTTGCCGAGCCGCTATTGGCTTCTTGTAGTGTAGCGAGTGTGCGCATGAGCGAGGATTTTCCTGCGCCGTTCGGTCCCAAAAGCCCGAACATTCCTTGTCCCAATGTCAGTGAAACGCCCTTTAATGCTTGCGTTCCGTTGGGATATGTTTTGGTGAGGTTGTCAATGCGAAGTTCCATAGACGGACGAAAAAGAATGAGTAAAAAGAATGAAGAAACGAATAATAATTTGGTGAACTGCTTGGCATTGTGAAAAGTACACACGGAATAGAACACATATCGGACAGACGGTTATTTCCCTAAAGTGTTGCAGAATTATCCTTCAAAAATATTCTCTACCATTACTTATACTTATTACTTGTCTTACGTTCTCGAACTTGCTTTACCGGAATCTTGTTTTCCGTGAGTCTTGTTTTCTTAGCGTAAAGATTGTAGATTGTATTTTTCTGTTTCACTTGACATTCTTGATTTCATGCGCCCACTCAGCCAACTTCTGCGAAAACATATTCTCACGGTTAAACCATATTCTTCTGCACGCTCCGAATATCCCACCGGCAATGCCGTACCCAGCCAAGCATCTGCACAAACATTTTTAGATGCCAATGAAAATGCCTTCGGTTCGCCGGACGGCGCAGCCGTACATCGTTACCCGGATCCGCTTCAAATGGCACTAAAACGCCGTATCGGCGAAATTAAGCATATTCCCGAAGAGCGTATCAACACTATCTTTCTGGGTAATGGCAGCGACGAACCGATAGACCTCATTATTCGAGCTTTTTGTGAGCCAAGTATTCATGCAGCTTCGGGGGAAATACTTCAAGGCGATGAAATGATTATTACGCCACCAACCTACGGAATGTATGAAGTCAGTGCGGCGATTCATCATGTCGTGGTCAATCGTGTACCGCTTGTGCGCACGTTTGAGGGGAAGAGTGGCTCATACCGTTTGGATGTGGATGGCATTTTGCGAGCAATTACGCCGCGCACAAAACTTATTTTTCTGTGCTCGCCGAATAATCCTACGGCAAACGTTTTCGATAAACGTGCTTTGGAGCAGATTATTACTAGCTTTGACGGCATTGTGATTTTGGATGAAGCATACATTGATTTTGCCGAAAAGCACAGTTTTCTGCCGCGTTTAGCGGAATTTCCCAATCTCGTTATTTTACAAACATTTTCCAAAGCGTGGGGGATGGCTGCGCTGCGCTTGGGAATGGCATTTGCTGATGCGAGTATTATTGAAGTTTTGAACAAAATCAAGCCACCCTACAACATCAACATCCTCACGCAGGACGCAGCATTAAAAGCCCTTCAGCACACCGATTGGAAAGACCGTGTTGTCAAAGACATCCTCGAAGAGCGTGAATCGTTGATGCACGAACTTTCCACTTTACATGATGTTCAGCACGTCTTTCCGTCCGATGCAAATTTTATTTTGGCGCATTTTACCAATGCCCGTGCGGTGTATGAGCGTTTAGTCGAAAAAGGAATTATCGTCCGCGACCGCTCCGGCGTTACGCTCTGCGAAGATTGTTTGCGCATTACGGTAGGAACGCCTTTTGAGAACGAGCGCTTACTCGCGGCATTAACTTCAGCATAACGAGATAATCATAACAAGATAATCATAATCATAGACAATTTAGACAATAACAATCAACACAAGGAATTATCATGGCTACAACACTTCCTCCAATGGAATATCGTCGTTTGGGTTCATCAGGATTGCAAGTGAGCGCAGTATCGCTTGGTTCTTGGCTGACTTTCGGCAGCCAAATTAGTGATGATGTTGCTGAAGATCTGATGCGCATAAGCTACGAAGCGGGTATCAATTTTTTCGATAACGCAGAGGCTTACGCACATGGGCGCTCGGAATTGGTGATGGGCAAATTATTGAAAAAATTTGATTGGGACAGAACAACATACGTCGTTTCCAGCAAGGTGTATTGGGGCGGCGACAAACCGAATCAGTTAGGACTTTCTCGGAAACACGTGATAGAGGCTTGCAATGCGGCATTGAAACGCCTTCAGGTAGAATACTTGGATTTGTATTTCTGTCACCGTCCCGACAAAAATACACCGATTGAAGAAACCGTTTGGGCGATGAATACGCTCATTCAGCAAGGCAAGGTGTTGTATTGGGGAACGTCGGAATGGAGCGCACAGCAAATCATGGAAGCGTATTCCGTTGCGCGGCAGTACAACCTTATTCCGCCGACAATGGAGCAACCTCAATATCATTTATATCACAGAGACCGCGTAGAGCAAGAATACAAGCGACTGTACAGCACTATTGGTTTAGGCACGACGATTTGGTCGCCCTTGGCTTCGGGTGTGCTGACAGGCAAGTATTCATCTGGCGTAGATGAAGGAACGCGCTTGGCGCGAAAGGGACTGGATTGGCTCAGAAACAACATTCTCACCGAGGAAAATATCCGTAAAACCGAGAGTTTGAAGCCCATTGCACAAGAGCTTAACGCAACGCTGCCACAACTCGCCATAGCATGGTGTTTGAAAAATCCGAATGTTAGCACGGTCATTTTAGGCGCTTCCAAAACCTCACAACTGCAAGAGAATATCGCTTCGCTTGCAATTGTTCCGAAACTTACCGATGACGTTATCAAACGCATAGAAGAAATTGTGCAGAATAAACCTGCCGAGCCGGAATACTAGAGAAATTGCAGGTTTTTGTCTCGTATGACAACTACTGTTGTTGTTCTTTTTCAATCGCGTGGCGCTTCAAGTCTTCTAAGGAGACATAGCGGAGTGTTTCTTTGTGAGTGCTTTCCAAAATCACTTTCGGCGCACAGCCCGCTTCCAAAGCTTCTTTCCAGCGCAAGGCACAAAGACACCAGCGATCTCCGGGTTTTAAGCCGGGAAAGTTGAACTGTGGCATAGGCGTAGAAAGGTCATTACCGCGAGAGCGGCTGAAGGCAAGGAAATCTAACGTCATAACAGCACAAACTGTATGTACTCCTGTATCTTCTGTGCCTGTATCGCAACATCCTGTTCGGTAATAACCTGTGAGCGGTGCTAAAGAACACGACAGAAGTTTTGTTCCGAGAACGTTTTGTGCGTGAAGTCCGATGCGAACAGTCATGGTGGTTGAAAGAAGGATGTGGTGCTTAGATTACTAGATTTTGTAAGGAAATATTGTTTCGTGTAGGTCGTCGGTTCCAATGGATCTGTCTGAAAGACGAATAACTGTATATTTTCGTGTCATTCTTAGAAAGTGGAAGTGTTTAGGAGAAGGTAAAACCAACGCGGCTTACAGGGAATTGCCCTGCAAGCCGCGTGTGAAATGACGGGGATTGTGGTACTGCTTGAATTCAAGCTGTTTAGTTTGCCGCAACAGCGTCAAGTTTTGCAGTGATGTGTGATTTCGGCACTGCACCGATAATTTGATCTACGACCTTACCACCTTTGAAGATAAGCAACGATGGGATAGAGCGAATGCCGTATTGCATTGCCACGCGCTGGTTGTTATCAACATCCAATTTGCCGATTTTTGCTTTGCCGTCGTAATCACGAGCGATTTCTTCAATCACGGGCGCAATCATACGACACGGACCGCACCATGCAGCCCAAAAATCAACTAAAACAGGTTTTTCGGAATCCAATACTTCCGTTTGGAAGTTATCGTCGGTAAGGTGCATCGGTTCTGACATGACAGAAACTCCAGATGTAAATGAAACAGTGAAATTGGGAATACAAAATTGCGAAAATTTCGCATATCCAAAAAGAATGTTTTGAACATATATAAAGACGTTGAAGATATAGTCTTTAGTGTTATCACAGTATGCAGAATTTGTTTAATTACGATATTCCTATTTCTCCGAAAGTAAATGGGGGCAAAAAGTCAGGAATTTGTCTTTCAAGAAAATTTTTTGTTTGACGGTAAAGCGCCACACATTAACTTTGTATGCTTTTGTAGTTCCGTCGGTTTATCTGACATAAAATTATCGCAAAAAGCCTTGCGCCTAATTTCTTCAATATTTTGCTGCACGGAATAGTATGGCGCTTTCATCGGTCAAAAACACTGCTTCTCAAGGTAGAGCTGAAGCGCTTCGCAGTCTTGCGCCACTGTTGAATATCGGTATGGAATTAGCTGCAACAGTTGCGCTTTTTGGTGCAATTGGCTGGTTTATAGATAAATACGCTGGCACTTCCCCTCTGTGGTTTGTCATGCTTTTGGTTTTTGGGGCTATCGGTGGTATGATCAAATTTATTCGGACAGCGCTGAACACTACGCCGCCAAAGCCACTTGCTGTGGAAAACACACAAAAGATATCTTCGGATACGAGTATTATCAATACGGAGAACATTGATGAATAGTAGTACCATCAGCGAAATTGATAGTATTGCATGGGGAGGCGGAATAGCAATTGTCAACGTTTTCATTGCTGCTATTGCTTTTCGCGTTGCTCTTCGTCAGTCTGAAGTTACTATGTTTTTGCGAATTATGTTTGGCAGCATGGCGGGGCGGGCTGTACTAACATTAGCTTTTGTCTGGTATGGGCTGAAAATACTACATTTTGCGACAATTCCATTTGTAGCAACGCTCCTTTTTTGTTATGTGATTGGTCTTGGTGCGGAAATTATCATCTTGCATCGTCAGCAACTGGAAATTTCGCGTAGATATTATCAAAAAATTGCCGACACCAACACTAAACGCAAGTAAAAGAAGTCATACATCACAACGACAGATACAGTATAATACAATATATCATTTCACTTTCACGCTCGACAGAATATGAACGCTGATACGCATTCCACACCTGCCGAACATTCAACCACCTCCCACGCGGATTCTGCTCATACTGCCGCTGCTGCGGCTGCCGGACATGGCAGTTCGCATGATGCCCACGGTGCTGCACATGATGTTCCGCCGGAGCAGGTCTTTAATCACCTTTTAGGCGAACTTGGTGACCATCACGGTTTTGTGTTGTTTGGTCACGTTGCTGATTTGCCGGTTATGATGGTGGATAGTGGTAAGTTTCATGCTTATCCTAATCCGCACAAAATGGAAGAAGCCGGAGTTTTTACGATGCACAAAGGGCATCCGGTTCGTAAGGCAGATATGAAGCCTCCGCAACTGGATCTTTCTATCACAAATTATGTGATGTTCCAGTGGATTGCTTTTGCAATTCTAACGGCACTGGGCTTGTTAGCTGCGGGTAAATACAAAAAGAACCCTAAAAAAGCACCAAGCGGCTTGCAAAATATGCTTGAGACCGTTGTCTTGTACTTGCGTGATGAGGTCGTTTATTCCAACATTAAAGGTGATGCTGGTAAGCGCCTTTTGCCGTATTTTATTACACTTTTCTTTAGCATTTTGCTCATGAATCTCTTCGGGTTGATCCCGGGTTCACACACAGCAACGGGTGCAATCGGTGTTACGGCGGGTTTGGCAATTATTTCATTCTTGGTTATCAATTACACAGCAATTCGTGAATCCGGCGTTGGTGCTTGGTTTGCGCACTTGACAGGTGGCGCACCTTGGCCCATGTGGCCCATTATGATTCCGATTGAGTTTATGAGTCTTTTCATCAAACCCTTCGTGTTAACGATGCGTCTTTTTGCGAATATGACCGCAGGGCACATTGTTCTGCTGGCGTTTGTGGGCTTGATTTTCTTCTTCAAATCCATTGCGGTTGCTCCTGCAAGTGTTGCTTTTTCTGTCTTTATCTATTTCCTTGAGTTGCTTGCTGCATTTTTGCAGGCATATATCTTCACGATGCTCACGGCAGTATTTACCGGAATGGCAATTGGTGACCATGCTCACCATGAGGAAGCACATCATCATTAAGTAGAAGGGGTTAAGGGATAAAGGATAACGGATCAAAAAACAACGAAATTTACCCCTTGATCAGTCTTTGATAATAGTTTTGCAACTAAACTCATACTGAGTTCATCTTTTCATCATTTTTACTCTCTTCTCGGAGGATTATCCAATGACAAATGCAGCTTTAGCATATCTTTCTGCGGGCTTGGGCGCAGGTATTGCAATCATCGGTGTAGGTATTGGTATCGGTCAGCTTGTTGCTGCCGCTTTGGAAGGAAGCAGCCGCCAGCCGGAAACATCGGGTGACTTGCGTACAACCATGATTATCGGTGCTGCTCTTATCGAAGGTGCTGCCTTCTTCGCACTGGTTATTTGTATTCTTCTCGCAGTAAAATAATTACAGCAAAAGGCAATGTAGCCTGCTTTTAAGGCAGGCTACATCCGTCTTTATTAAGAGTAAATTTATCGTAAACAGATTCCGCTTGTGCAAAAGCATTCTCGTGTTAGAATTCTCCTGCAATAGCGTTAATCAAAAACAAGTGTTTCACCGTCAATTCTACTAACTGCTATGGATGGCGTTTTAAGTGTATCGCCCGGACTTATTGTCTGGACTATCGTGAATTTTACGATTTTTGCGCTGATTTTAGGCAAATTTGCTTGGAAACCTCTGACCAATGCTTTGCAAGAGCGAGAGAAATCTATTCAAGATTCTATCGATCGTGCGGAAAAAGCAAGCGTAGATGCTGAGCGCATGATGAAAGAAAATGAAGAAAAACTTGCCAAGGCACAGCAGGAGATGAGCGAAATTGTTCGTCAAGGTCGCGCTGAGGCACAGGCAAAAGTACAAGCTGCATTGCAAGAAGCAGAAAAAGTTAAAGAACAAAAACTCGCTGAAGCACGTGCAGAAATTGACCGTGAAAAGCAAGCGGCAATGCAATCACTTCGGGAAGAGGTGTCAAATCTTGTTGTTATGGCAACCGAAAAAATCTTGAAAGAGAAATTGGATGCCGGTCAACAAAAGAAAATCGTGGATAATTTTATTGACGAATTGCAAAAAGCAAAAAACTAATCTTCACCGCTGAATCTTAAACGATACAATAGTTATGGCTCAATCTCGTGTTGCTACGCGCTATGCAACGGCTCTTTTTCAAGAGGCACAGCAGAAGGGCGCTCTCGAAACCGTTATGGGTGATATCCGCGGTTTGAAAACAATGCTCAAAGATTCTCGTGATTTTGCATTGTTTGTCACCAGCCCCATCATTAAAGCCTCGCAAAAACAGATTGCAATCAAAGCACTATCTGCCAGAACTGATTTTGCACCTCTGACAAATAATTTTCTCGCGTTGCTTGTCGAAAAGAGTCGTATTGCCGAACTTAGCAACATTCTTGATGCTTTCGAGGTACTCTACAACGGCGTTAATAATATTTTGCCTGTAGAAGTAACATCTGCAATTGAATTAGATGCAGCGCAAAAAGAGAGTTTGCTTAAAAAACTTGAAGCGCAAACCGGCAAAAAACCGCAGCCAACATATCTTGTCAATCCTACGCTTATTGGTGGTTTTACTGTCAAAATCGGTGATAGTATGATGGATAGTAGTATTAAACATCAACTTTCGCTCTTGAAAAAGCGTTTGTTGGAAGGTGCGTTAAATTAACAGCACTTTGACTCTGATTGTATGTACGCATCATGTTGATGCGGTCTCCAACACGATTTGTCGTAAAATTGAAATACGCAACATGAAACATTTGCGCTCGGTTTTCCAGGTATATGTGATGGTAATAATGACCACCACAATCCTCTTGGCTCAGGAAATGCCTGTGCCAATTACCGTGCAGGCGCGATATTTCAAAAAAGTCTTTGTCTATGACAAAACTATTCCCAAAGAAGGGATTAAACTGTTGGTGATATATGGTGATGCGACACCAAATGATGTGAAAGACGAAATTGTTGATGCCTTTAATACTATTGGTATCAAAGCTACTGCCGCTAAAGGTTCGCAGATAACAACAGCCGGCGCGGGTGTGCATGTTGTATATTTTGCTCCAGGTGGTGATTTAAAAGCGGTCAAAGAATTTTGTAAGACCAATGGCGTATTGTCCATTTCCGGTTTGCCGAATCTTGCTAATAATGGTGATGTTTCAATTGCAATTAACGCAGTAAATGATTCTCCAAAGGTTGTGGTAAATCCTGACCGCTTAAAAATCGAAAAACAAGATGCTGCTGATTTAATGCGGCTGCGGTGAGAAAAAGATAATGGGAAGAGAAACGAGATAAACGATAACGTCAGTATAACGTTATGTTCGAGTCTATAACCTCCGACCTGGTAAACTTTCTAACCTACTACTCGAAACTAATTTCTTATTCATTCTCAATTTTTTACAAAGGTTTGAACTATGACAGCAGTTCGCCCTGATGAAATTTCGACGATACTCCGCCAGCAATTAACGAGTTTCGATAAAGAAGTTGATATCTATGAAGTCGGAACCGTCTTGCAGGTTGGCGACGGTGTAGCGCGTATTTACGGTCTTTCCAAGTGTATGGCAGCCGAGCTTTTAGAATTCCCCAATGGTGTAATGGGCATGGCGCTTAACCTTGAAGAAGATAATGTTGGTGCGGTACTTTTCGGTGATGATACACTTGTTCGCGAAGGCGATACCGTAAAGCGTACCGGACGTGTTGCATCCGTTCCCGTTGGTGATGAGATGCTGGGTCGCGTTGTTAATCCGCTGGGTATTGCGATTGATGGTGGTGCTGCGATTGATACCAAAGGTAAATTTATTCCGCTTGAGCGTAAAGCGCCAGGCGTTATCGATCGTCAGCCTGTCAAACAGCCGTTGCAAACCGGTATCAAAGCTATTGACGCACTTATTCCGATTGGACGCGGACAGCGCGAACTTATCATCGGTGACCGTCAAACAGGAAAAACAACTGTTGCCCTTGACACTATCATCAACCAAAAATATACTCATACGCCTGAAGCAAAAGCACGCGGCATTGAGCCTGTCTACTGTATCTATGTTGCTGTTGGTCAAAAAGCATCAACCGTAGCAAACGTACTCGGTGTATTGCGCGAGCAAGGCGCAATGGATTATACGATTATTGTTGCTGCCAATGCCTCTGAACCCGCACCGCTTCAGTTCGTTGCACCTTACGCGGGTACTGCAATGGGCGAGTATTTCCGCGATAATGGCAAACATGCATTGGTAATTTACGATGACTTGTCAAAACAAGCCGCTGCTTATCGTCAAGTTTCCTTGCTTTTGCGCCGTCCGCCGGGACGTGAGGCATATCCCGGAGACGTATTCTATCTCCATAGCCGTCTTTTGGAGCGTGCTGCGAAAATGTCTGCCGAAAAAGGTGGTGGCTCACTTACTGCGCTTCCGGTTATCGAAACACAAGCTGGTGACGTATCAGCATACATCCCGACCAACGTAATTTCTATTACCGATGGTCAGATTTACCTTGAATCAAACCTCTTCAACGCTAACGTCCGCCCTGCATTGAACGTCGGTATCTCGGTATCGCGTGTAGGTGGTAATGCTCAGACCAAAGCAATGAAGAAAATTTCCGGTACACTTCGACTCGACCAAGCATCCTATCGGGCATTGGAGGCGTTTGCACGTTTTGGCTCTGACCTAGATAAAGCAACGCAACAGCAGCTCCGTCGTGGCGAACGTGTAAACGAAATTTTGAAGCAAAATCAATACTCACCTTTCCCCGTTGAACGTCAAGTAGCTATTATCTACGCTGTTAATAATGGGTATTTGGATGAATTACCGAAAGACGCTTGTAAGCGTTATGAGCAAGAACTTTTCGAGCGTATGGAAGTTCGTCATAAAGACCTTTTAAGCACGATTGCTGATAAAGCAGAGTTGACCGATGATATTACTTCTAGACTGAATGAGGTTTTGAAGGATTTCTCTGCGTCGTTTAAGGCAACACTCTAAAAAGCGATTTCCGGTACTTCACGAAAGGTCGTTGTATGATAGTTGTAACGGGTGGAGCCGGGTTTATTGGAAGTTGTTTGGTTAAACTGCTCAATGACAAGGGCGTTCATGACATTCTTATCGTGGACGCTCTTGGCACAGGGACAAAATGGAAAAACCTTATTGGCAAGTCATATCTTGATGTCGTGCATAAAATTGCATTTCACAAGGAATTACTTGCAGGTGAATATGGTGCTGAAATTGAAGCAATTTTCCATTTAGGTGCTTGTAGCTCGACGACCGAGCAAAATGCCGATTATCTTCTTGAAAACAACTATCGTTACAGCCGTGATCTCGCAGAATATGCAGAAGCCCGGAATATCCGTTTTATTTACGCCAGTAGCGCCGCTACATACGGTGCGGGCGAAGTGGGCTACAGTGACCAATATTTTACGCTGCAGCCACTCAATATGTATGGTTATTCTAAACAAATGTTCGATGAATGGGTATTAAGGAATAATCTAGAAACCAAATTTGTCGGTGTAAAGTTCTTTAACGTATTTGGTCCAAATGAATACCACAAGGGGGATATGGCAAGCGTGGTGATGAAATCATTCCGCCAAGTACAAGAGAGCGGGATGATTCGTCTTTTTCGCTCATACAAGCCTGATTATACCGATGGTGAGCAAAAGCGAGATTTTATCTATGTTAAAGATGTCGTTGAAACGCTGTATGCAATGCTTCAATATGGTGAAGTACGCGGCATTTACAATCTCGGTACAGGTCTTGCTCGCTCATGGAATGATTTGGCTAATGCTGTGTTTAGAGCAATGAATCGTCCCAAAGTAATTGAATACATCGAAATGCCTCTTGCCTTACGTGAGCAATATCAGTACTTCACCGAGGCAGACATGAGCAAAATGCAGCAAACACGCATTTACCGACCTTGTATGTCTCTTGAAGATGCCGTTCAAGATTATGTATGTGAATACTTGATGAAAAATTTTAGGCATTACTAGAAGCGTATAGAAATAGATGGAACGTATCAATATCTCTACGGGCGCAAAATGGGAATCGATTGTCGGGTATTCTCGCGCCGTTCGTATTGGGCAACACGTTTGGGTAACCGGAACAACAGCAACAGATTATGTAACAGGACAAATCGTTGGAGTTGGTGATGTCCATACCCAAACAGTACAAGCACTAAAAAACATTGAATTAGCATTGCAAAAAGCAGGTGCGTCGCTCAAAGATGTCGTTAGAACGCGCATTTTTGTCAGAAACATAGACCATTGGGAAACAATTGGCAAGGCGCACGGCGAATTTTTTGGAGCAATCATGCCCGCTACCTCAATGATTGAAATTTCCCGATTGATTGACCCCGCAATGCTGGTGGAAATTGAAGCAGACGCATTTATCATCTTATGACGGACATTTTTTTGTGATTTTGTAATACAACAATTTTTATGGCAACACTTCGTGATATTCGCACTCGCATTGGCTCAATTAAAAATATCGCTAAAATTACCTCTGCGATGAAGATGGTGGCAGTGGCAAAAATGCGCCGCGCACAACAAAACATTCTTTCAGCACGTCCATATGCAGAAAAACTCTCAAACATGATTTCGCTCTTGGCGGCTGCTCAAGAAAATCTCACCAGTCCACTTTTTGAGCAGCGCAAAGAAGTCAAAAATATTGCCCTTATCGTCGTGAGCGCTGATAGAGGTTTGTGCGGTGGTTTTAATGCAAATCTTTTACGGAGTACCCAGAATCATTTGAAAGCTCTTGCTAAAGAATACCCCGACGCAAAACTTCATCTGATAACTATTGGCAAACGAGCAACAGATTTTTTTGGAAAACGTGAAACTACGATTGATGCTAAATATCCTGGTGTATTCCAACGTTTGGACTTTGGTCAAGCTCAATCTATCGGACGCTCTGCTGTCAGTGGCTTCTTAAAGGGTGATTATGACAAAGTCCAAATTATTGTGAATGAATTTCGCTCCATTGCCAAACAGGAAGTAACGGTACACGACTTTTTGCCTATTTCTCCGGCAAAAACCTCCGGCACGGCTAATGAAAAGAAGTTCAATGTCGAGTATATTTATGAGCCTTCCCAAGCTGAGGTGCTAGATGGTATTTTGCCAAAACATCTCAATATGCAGATTTGGCGAGCTATGTTGGAATCTAATGCCGCAGAGCAAGCCGCACGGATGATGGCGATGGAGAATGCTACTCGCAATGCCAAAGAGCTCAATCGTACTCTGACACTGACCTACAATAAATTGCGTCAAGCCGCAATTACCAAAGAAATCCTTGAAGTCGTTGGCGGTGCTGAGGCGCTGCGCTCAGAATAAAGAAGTTGTTATTTTATGCAAAAAAACGTCTGTGTTGCCAAAATATGTGCGGCGCAGACGTTTTTTATTTACCTAACAAAACATATTTTCGGTTCATGCTTATCACTCGCGCATTAGCACAGCATATTACAACAGAGTTGCATTCACAGGGCAAAACGGTCGTTTTTACCAATGGTTGTTTTGATATTCTTCATGTGGGTCATGTATCCTATTTGGAAGCAGCAAAAAAGCTCGGCGATGTTCTCATTGTGGGGGTGAATAGTGACGATTCCGTCCGGCGTTTGAAAGGCGCATCACGTCCGGTGAATCCGGCTTCGGAGAGAGCCGCTGTACTTTCCGCGCTTCGAGCAGTAGATTTTACCTGTCTTTTCGAGGAAGATACGCCTTTCAATCTTATATATGCTCTTGAGCCGGATATTTTAGTGAAAGGTGGCGACTATACACCAGAAACAGTTGTAGGGGCAGATATTGTACAAAATCGAGGCGGGCGTGTTATTATTTTGCCCTTCGTCGAAGGAAAATCAACGACCAGAGTTATCCAACGTCTACAACATTGATTGTTGTTCTGAAGATTGTAAGAGTTTTTGTTTGCTATTAGCGGTTTGCTATTTTTGGTTTATGACGCACTTACCTTTACATATTGCACCTTCAACTACTCTCGGTTCACCGAGAATAGAAGGGCTGAATGACGAGTTATTCCGTGCCGTTTTGGATTCTTCTGCGGATGCTCTGTTCCTTACATTGGATGAAGACAATCCCATAATAATAGATTGTAATATTCGTGCGGTTGAATTATTTGAAGCTTCTGGTAAACAACAGTTGGTGGGTATTATCGGTGGGACACTGCGAGCAAAACCTGTTACGTCAGAAGAATTGCGACAACGTACACAATTACTATCAGAGCAAACCAGCGTGAGTAGCGAGGTAGAATACCGTACTTTCACAGGGAAAACATTCTGGGGAGGACATGTCGTTACACGATTTCGTTTGGGCGAATTAACAATGCGCTTAGTACGCATTAGCGATATTACTCAACAAAAGGCTATTGAACAAGAACTTCGATATAACAAAGCTATGCTCGAAGAGGCGCAGCGTATAGCAAATATCGGTTCATGGGAGTTCGATATTACCACGCAGCATATCACATGGTCTGATGAAACATTCCGCATCTTTGGTATGCAACCCCAAAAGCAAGCACCGTCATTCAATGAATATATCAGAATGCTTGGAGAAGAATACCGCGATGTGGCATTGGGACTTATTCAAGAGGCGATGAAAAATGGCACAGCATATACGATTGAAGGGCGCATTATCGGACGCGATGGGAAAGTGCGCTATCAAGAAGGACGAGGTAAAGGTATTTTCAATGAAGAAGGTCGAGTCGTGCGTTTAGTCGGTACAGTGCGTGATATTACAGAGCGTTATACGCGCTTACAAGAACTCCAGCAAAGTGAGACGCGCTTGAGAAGTATTATCGATAATACCAATGCTATTCTTGCAACAATTACATTAGATGGTATTATTACCTTTGTTTCCAATACATTTTACGCTGTACTTGGTTATGCCTCATCTGCAATCATCGGGCAACCTTTTCAGAGATTTTTACACTCTGACTATGTGGAAACAATGAATATCCTGATGCTGCAAATCCTTCAAGGAGAACGCGAAGGCAGTAATATTGAGATACCGATACGCCATGAAAATGGTTCATGGGTGTGGTTAAATATCGTTACGTCATTAGTGCGCGATGAGCAAAAAAAGCCCTTACACTTGGTCAGTATTGCCCGTGATATTACCGAACAAAAACAAATGCAAGAACAGCTCCGAAGAAGTAAAGAGAGTTTGGCTGAAGCTCAAAAAATGGCGCATTTGGGGAATTGGTATGCTGATATCGAAACAGGGGCGATTGAATGGTCAAGTGAATTATACAGCATTTTCGGTTTATCCGAAACAACGCCACCATGGAATGGTCGGGAATTTCTCAAAATAGTCTATGATCAAGACAAGAAGGTTGTTCGTCAGGCTCTTCATCGTGCTATTGAGGCGCAGGAAATGGCACAAGAAGAAATACGCATTATGCGCAAAGGTACTCTTCGATGGCTGGATGCCCGTTTGAAGCCGGTGATTGGTGCCAATGGTAAAACATCCGCATTATTTGGGACAGTTTGGGATATTACAGAGCGAAAAATTACCGATCAGCAAATTCGCGCTTTGAATCTGACGTTGGAAGAACGTGTTCAAGAACGCACACAACAATTTGAAGAAGCGAATAAGAAACTCCGTACTAGTCAAACTAACCTCAAAACACTGATTGAAAGTACTAATGATGCTATTTGGTCTATTGACCGTGATTATCGTTTAACGGCGATGAACGCCTCATTTTATTCGCTACTCACGATTTATAATTCTTATAGCGAACCTCAACTTGGCGACAACGCGCTGACGATTGTGCCGGGGGCAACGCCTTTAGCATGGCAACATTTGTATGATAGAGCATTGCGTGGTGAACGCTTTACTACCCAACTTAACTATCTTCTGACGGGGTTATCCTTTGATGTGGAAATTTCATTTAATCCCATTACGGATGAACAAGCGGATATTTCCGGTGTCGTTATTTTTTCGCGTGATATAAGCGACCGTTTGCAACAAGAGCGAGAATTGCGTGAACGCGAAGAATTGCTTCAGCGCATTTTTGATACCGTGCCTGTGGGAATATCACTCACTGACCGGAATGGTCAGTATCGTCGGGTTAATGCTGAGTTTGTACGAATGATGGGGTATGACTCTCCACAAGATTTTCTGGGAAGAATGTTTCATGAATTTCTTCCTCAGGAGGTGCGTGAGCCTATCGCTAAACAGTATCGCAATTTCTTTGAAAATGGTCGGCAACAAAGTAATGATATTTCTGAAACTGTTTTATTCCGACGTGACGGAACAATTTTACCGGTATTTTTTGCCTCGTCGCTGTTTAATACTGCCTCCAATGAAACGCTTGCAATCACAACCGTTACTGATATTACACCAAGAAAACAAGCTGAGGACGAAATCAAAAAAGCACTGGAACAAGAGCGTGAATTAAGTAATCTGAAATCGCGTTTTGTTGTTATGGTCTCGCACGAGTTTCGTACGCCCCTAACAACCATTCGTGCGTCCGCGCAACTTCTAGAGCGTCTTCGTGAGCGTATGACCCCGGAAAAACAACGCGAATATCTCCATGACATTCAGCAGGCTGTTGATACAATGGCACATTTAATGGAAGATATTTTGTATCTTGGCAAAGCTGATGCCCGAGGGCTAGATTTTACGCCCGCTCCCGTGCATGTTATTACGCTCTGTGAAAATATCATCAATAGTTTTGAGGTCATGCCTGAATATGAGCATCGTATTGTTGCGCATATCGCGGGAATATTGCCGCAGCCGCTGATGTTAGATGAAAAACTGCTGCGTCAAATTCTCACCAATTTGCTTTCTAATGCCCTTAAATACTCATCCGCAGAGCAAGCGGTTTATTTTTCTTTGGAGTTTATTCCCGATAAAAATCGTGATAATAACAAAATAGAAAATATACCGAAGAACCACAGTTCACAACCTCAGGGGATGCTGTGCTTTTCTGTCAAAGATACGGGTATCGGCATGTCGGAAGAAGACCAAAAACATCTTTTTGAGCCATTTTATCGGGCGGGAAATGTTGGTGATGTCTCAGGAACAGGGCTTGGTTTAACAATTGTCAAACAAGCTGTGGACGCGCACGGTGGTACGATTACGTGTCGGACAGCATTAGAACATGGGACAGAATTTATTGTTGTTATTCCTTGTCAGCTTGCGTAGTTTGCTTTTTTAGCGTTTTCTATGGAGATTTGCTATGAAAAAAATTTTGGTAATTGAAGATGAAAAAAATATCCGCAATCGCATTGTGGATACGCTCGAACTTGCAGAAGAACCTTACGAAATCTTTACTGCACAGCATGGGCGTGAAGGTTTGGATATAGCGCTGCGCGAAATTCCCGACTTAATCATTTCCGATGTTATGATGCCCGAAATGGATGGCTACGCTGTTCTGAAAGCTCTTCGTGCCGAGGAAACAACAGCAACAATTCCATTTATTTTCCTTTCTGCTAAAGCCGATGTTGCTCATATCCGCGAAGGTATGAATCTGGGAGCAGATGATTATCTCCCCAAACCCTTTAGTATAGATGAGCTTTTGAGTGTTGTTGCCACACGCTTACAGCGCCAAGCAACGCAGGAACGCCGCTCGCAGCAGGAATTAGAAATTATGCGGCTGCGGATTGCAAACTCGCTGCCACACGAATTCCGAACACCCCTCAGTGGACTGATTGGCTTTACAGAAATGTTACGCGGATATAAAAATTTGGATGATGAATCCATTATGATGATGCTCGACCAAATCCGCACGAATACTGAGCGCCTGCAGCGCCTTGTCGAAAATTTTCTGCTTTTTTCCCACATTGAAGTAGCAACATTACGTCAAAAAACACTGCTGGTTTTTCCGAATATCGTTGAGAACTTTACTGCCGATTTATTGGAAGAACGCGTGCTTGCTATTGCAACAAATCACCAACGAACAAGCGATATACAGACACATCTTGTCGGTGGTACATTGCCAATAGCAACAATGCATTTACGAAAAATTGTGGAAGAATTGACCGATAATGCTTGTAAATTCTCTGCTCCCGGAACTCCCGTTACCATTACTTCATCCAATGGAGCAAGCGGCTACACGCTCTGCATTGCTGATATTGGACGTGGTATGACAAAAGAATCTATTGCATTGATTGATGCGTATATTCAATTTGACCGTGATGTCTATGAGCAGCAGGGCATTGGCTTGGGATTAGCATTAGTCAAACGAATTGTCAGTGCGTATAACGGTACGTTGGATATTCAAAGCGAGATTGGCAAAGGTACAACAATTACCGTTACATTTCCCGTCACAGAATATCAACATCAGTAACCGGAAGATTATGAGTTATCATTGTCTGGGCGGTAAAAAGTGTAATTACAGGTAGCTTGAGTGGTCAGCTCGACTTGTTTATGCTGTGATGTTCAAGATAATTTCGTACAGACTTATTGCCTTGATTCCGAATTATACCTTTTCTCCTCTTGCAGCAAAAACCATGAAATTCACCATTTTAGGCAGTGGCACTTCTACGGGCGTTCCTCTTGTGGGATGTTCCTGTGCTACGTGTCTGTCGCTTGACCCACGGGATAAACGCTTGCGCCCTTCACTGTTAATTGAATCGCCGACAACGACGGTTGTGGTGGATACCTCTGCCGATTTTCGGTATCAAATGCTGCGCTACCGCGTACAAAAGATAGATGCTGTTGTTTTTACACATCATCACTTCGATCATATTGGTGGCTTTGATGATTTAAGAGCATTTAATTTTATGCTACGAAAAGCAATGCCCATCTACCTCATGGAAGAAACAATGGAAAATCTTCACCGAACGTTTATCTATGCTTTTACCAATACCGGACAGAAAGGCGGCGGAGTACCTGTTGTGGAGAGAAATATTATTGATAATAATCCGTTTGTTATTGGGGATATTGAGTTTATACCAATCCCTATGATGCACGGTAAAATGCGGGTGAATGGGTATCGTATTGGAAATTTTGCTTACTGTACCGATACAAACTATATTAGCGAAGAATCATTTGCTTTGCTTAAAGACTTGGATATATTGATTTTAGATGCGCTGCGCTATGATGCTCATACAACGCATTTTAATGTTGAACAAGCGGTTGCTGCCGCCAAACGTATCAAAGCTAAACAGACGTATTTTACCCATATAGCGCACAATATCAAACACGATGAACTAGATGCCAAACTCCCGCCTGAGATTCGTGTCGGTTATGATGGTTTGCAATGGGAAATGCCTCATCTCTCTCTTTTTCATTGAAAAGTACCAAACACTTTGAGTAGCAGAACGGCATACAACATCCGTATTTCCGGCATTGTTCAAGGTGTGGGATTTCGTCCTTTTGTGTATCGTTTGGCAAATCATTTGGGCTTGGTCGGCTGGGTAAGTAATGCGCCAATTGGGGTGGAGATTCACGCTGAGGGGGAAGAGACTGCATTAGAAGAATTTATCCGCTGTCTGAACAATGATGCTCCCGAAGCTGCGCAAATTCTCCATTATGAAGCACAGAAGACAGAGCCGCGTTGGTATTCCACATTTGTCATTGCAGAAAGTTTTGTTGAGGGAAAGAAAGAAGTCGGTATTTCGCCGGATTTAGTGGTTTGTCAAGAGTGTTTAGAGGAATTATTTTCTCCGGACAACCCGCGCTATCGTTATCCTTACATCACTTGTACAAATTGTGGTCCTCGCTATTCTATCGTGCTTGGTTTACCTTATGACCGCGCGCAAACGACGATGAATACCTGGCAACTTTGCAAACGATGTGAAGAAGAATATCACAACCCCTTGAACAGACGATTTCATGCACAGCCCGTTGCGTGTCCTGAGTGTGGACCGGAGTATTATGTACGCGAGGGCGATACTATCGTGCGAGGCAGCCATGAAGCTATCCGCACGGCAGCAAACTATCTGCACGAAGGAAAAATTTTGGCAATAAAGGGCATTGGTGGCTATCACCTTGTCTGCGATGCACAAAACCGAGCATCAGTTCAAATGCTCCGTGAGCGGAAATTTCGTAAAGATAAACCGTTTGCGTTGATGGTTCAAAGCCTTGAAGCAGCACAAAACTTCTGTGAGCTCAACGAGACCGCGATAGCACTTTTAACCTCCTCAGCACGCCCTATCGTGCTTGCACCTATCCGTTCTGAAGCGAAATCTGGTCAGTATCTCCCATTTGCTGAGATAGCACCTAAGAACACTTCGCTTGGCATTATGCTTCCTTATACACCGCTTCATTACGTGCTTTTTGAGGAATTGCGAACAATTGGTGCAAGTACCGTCCTTGTAATGACAAGTGCTAATCGCTCTTCTGAACCAATTTGTTACCGCGATGATGACGCTTTGGAGCGGCTTTCAGGGATTGCCGATGCTTTTTTGATTGGAGAACGCCCGATTGCAAGACGTGTAGAAGATTCTGTTGTACAGACTTCACCTCTTGGCAAGATGATTATTCGCCGTTCCAGAGGCTACGCGCCTGCAAATGTCGTTTCGTTGCCTTTCCGAGAGCCGTGTTTGGCGCTTGGAGCAGATTTGAAAAATACGATAACCTTGGCAGTCGAAAAACAAGCATTTACCAGCCAGTTTATTGGTGATTTGGAGCAAGCAGAGGCAGTCGCATCGTTTCGGGAGACCATTCGGGATATGTTGTCGTTGTATGACCTAACCCCGCAAGATGTCGTTATTGCTCACGACGCGCATCCGGGTTATATTTCCACGCTTGAAGCCTTGGCATTGCCCGCTCGTCATCATTACGCAATTCAGCACCACAAAGCCCATATTGCATCGGTCTTGGCAGAGCGCCAAGAGTATTCACGGCAGATTGTTGGGATTGCGTTTGACGGAACGGGTTGGGGGGACGACGGTACAATTTGGGGTGGCGAAATGTTCGTCGGTAGCATAGAATCAGGGCTGGAGCGTGTTGGTCATTTTCGTCATGTGCCGTTAGTCGGTGGTGATGCAGCCGCGCGGCATCCTGTTCAAGCCACTTGCGGCTTTTTGCAAGCCTTACAGAGCAATGTTGATTTTTCTGCTGCACCGTTCAATTTTCCGGATTCTTACAGATCTTCCGTACAATTATTACACAAAAATATTCGTGTTTTCCCAAGTTCATCTGTCGGGCGATTGTTCGATGCCGTCGCTGCATTACTTGGTTTTACGCGCCCCGTAACATTTGAGGGACAGGCAGCAATGTGGCTGGAATATCTTGCAAATCAAGCCACAACAACACGTTCCTATCAAGTACCTCTTATACAAACGGGAGAAATGTTAGAATGGGATTGGCAACCGCTCGTGGCAGATATTGTGCAGGATGTACAGCACCGACGGGAACAATCGGCTATTGCTGCTGGTTTTCATCAGGCTTTAGCACTGGCGATTTTGGAATCAAGTAAGCATTTATGCACTTTATACAAGGCAAATACTCTTGTTCTTTCGGGCGGGGTTTTTCAAAACATCGTTCTTCTGCGCATGATTACAGAACATTTCCGTCAATCGGCACCACAAATAGAACTTTGGACAAATAGCCTTGTTCCTTGTAATGACGGTGGAATCAGTCTTGGACAAGCGGTTTTAGCAATGCAATCTGGGTAGCACTAAAGACAAAGTTTAGTCTTGTCTTCTTTGGTATATTTTTCTATCCTTTTATTCAAGAGTGCTTTGTGCGTTATGTTGATTTTGATGGTCATTTATTTTCTTCCGATGAAAAAAAAAATCGATAGAATTGTCTGAATTTTTCTATTTTTACGCGACGTAATAATTCCACTGTTTAATTTCTAACCTCAGGGTGGTTTATGCAAAAAATAGTTCTATCTATGGGCGTAGTATTTGCGACAACGGTGTCTGCAATCTGTTTTTCTGAAGCCGCCATTGCGCAAGGAAGCGCAGATGGCAAAAAAATATTCCTCGACCAGAAGTGTAATTCATGTCATTCCATTACAGCGCAGGGAATACCGGTAAAGCAGGTAGAAGGCGAAGAAAAAAATGAAAAAGATCCACCGGATTTATCTGCACTTGGACTGGAACGAAATGCCGATTGGATAGCCAAATACTTGATGAAAAAAGAATCCATTAAAGGCGAAAAACATCCCAAAAAGTTCAAGGGAAATGAGGCGGATTTAACCGCGATTTCGCAGTATTTGGAAGCCCAAAAAACAAAGCCAAAAAAGTGAAATCACATTGCTTGTGTATTCACTGGAGTAGGAATGCAAGGTTATTCAGGGTTCAAGGCTGTTCGATTGCTAAGTTGATATCAGTGTCTGGTGAGTGAGAAATCATGCAATTCAGGGATTTTGTTATTAATCAGGGAGGTACAATGACTCTTGTCATTATCAGCAGCATTATTGCTATTGTTATCAGTATGCTCTTGCTGCTGGAACTCAAACCGGAGATAGCCCAAGAACAGGGTGGTAAAATTTTAGCATTCGCTGCACTGTTTATTTTACCAACGGCTGCTGTGGTGATGGGAAGCACAGAGCATCTGGAGCGCTCCAAAAAAACAGAATTTTGCTTGTCGTGTCATCCCATGCACGACTATGGGAGGAGTTTGTTTGTGGATGATAAAGAATTTGTTCCGGCAAATCATTTTCAAAACAAACGTATATCTCGTGAACAGGCGTGTTTTACCTGCCATACAGACTATACCATGTACGGAGACCTTTCCGCTAAAATTCGTGGTGTAAAACATCTTTACGTCCAGTATCTCGGCACAATCCCTGATACACTGAAGTTGTACGCAGCGTATAACAACAGGGAATGTCTGCAATGCCATTCCGATGCGCGTACATTCGAGGGAAATAAGCATCATAAAGAAACAGACACAACGCTTGCCGCTATCAAGGATAATCGCCTGTCGTGTATGACAAGCGGTTGCCATGATGTGATTCATAACGTCCGCGAGGTACATGAACTCAAAGATTCAGAACTTTGGCATGGAGGTGTGTATGCAAAAGCGCACTAAATCTCGCTTCCGGCTTGCCGCTTTGTTTATTGTCATTGGGATGCTTCTTGAACTGGTATCCTTTTGGTGGGTAGGACCTTCAGCATTCATGCTTTTTATTGGTGGTGGTGTACTCTTTAGTGTTGTGGGTATTGGGTTGTATTTGTTTATCCTTCTTACTGCTAACAGGCATAAAAGCGAGCCTGAGATAACACAGTCATAGTGTAAAGATGAGTATGAACGATGGCAGAGCGATGGGCTGTAAAACTTTGCCAAGTGTATTGACGACAATTTCTTAACGACAAAATTCTTCCGCGTCATCTTGCAAGGAGTGAGTATTCTCCTTGGAACGGGAGTATTTTGTCTTTTTTTTCTTTATTAACGATGGGTATAGTTATGAGAAATCTTCTTCTATCTCTAGCCCTTGTTGGCATTTCTGCGGCAACCGTGATTGGTAACTTTATGGTGAATTCCACAGAAGATACTGAATCACCGACGCTGGTCGGCTTACCGGCGTATTCAGCACATGGTGGGAATTTTGTTTCGACTTCAGACACATCAGCGCTTCAGCCGCGTGTAAGCTACAAGCGTGAGGATTGTATGGAGTGCCATGAAGACGAAGTTGCTTCCTTTGAAAGAACAACGCACAGTAAGTCGTGGAAAGCCGAGCAAGGTTGTGAGTCTTGTCATGGGGATTTGACAGCGCATTTGAAAAATCCTAAAATTAGAGGGACTGTCGAAGTCATGCGCAAAAAATCTTCCTTTGCTTCATCAGACGCTTGTTTGCAATGCCATGAAAAAGCAGGCGAACAGCAACATAATTCTCTCAGCGAGCACACCCGTGCAGGCGTTTCGTGTGGTTCTTGCCACAGCGTACACCCGACGGCTGAACACAAATCTGCGATGGCTGCAAAAGGTCTCAGCCCGATGCACAAAGCCAAACAAACGGAATTGTGTATGTCCTGCCACAAAACGACTGAGGCACAATTTGCCCAAACAACGCACCACCGCTTGCGAGAAGGTGTGATGGAATGTTCAAGTTGCCACAATCCGCACGGTTCCGAGCAATTCAAACAGCTTCGCGGAGACAAAACCACCGTCTGCGTGAAATGCCACGAAGACAAGCGCGGACCGTTTGTTTTTGTGCATGGTGCGTCATTGGCGGATGGTTGTATGTCCTGCCATGATTCGCATGGTTCGGGCGCACGGAATATGCTGAAAAACCGCGACCCAAGAGCGTTGTGTATCGGCTGCCATTCTCGGGAAACCGCAGCAGGCGTACCGCACGGACGAGCAGGATTGCAGGATACGGGTGATTGCACGCGCTGTCATTCGGAAATTCATGGTTCCAATGTGAATCCTTATTTTACCAACTAATTGGAGCAACAGCCATGAACAATACTATTACGACAGGTCTGAGGAGAACCGCTCATAGAACCGCTCATAGAGAAGCAATTTGCATCGCTGTTCTCGTAGCGCTTATTTGTGCCGCATATACTCCTTTTGCTCGTGCGCAAGACAACGAACCCGGTATCACACTGGGGGACTACCGTTTTGCGGGAGATTTTACACTTGGCTACCGCTCGTTGTCGGTAAATGGTTTGGACGGACGCAGCGATATTTGGGCGCTCCGGCGGTATTACGAAGCATACAATTTCCGCGACGGTATTCGGCTGACGGACATCAATCTTTTTGCTGAACGCAAGCAGGGAAGCGCTCCCGGACTTTTTGATGAACTGTATCTGACAGGAAGCGGCATCGGCGACCCATACACGAATGTCATGTTTCGGATGCGTTCCATCAAAGGCTATGATTTGAAAGTATCGTATGTGAAATCTGATTATTACTTGAATCGTAATGATTCCATTTACACAGGATTACATAAATTCGATATGCGCCGCGAGATGCTCAATGCGTCGCTTTTTGTGCCGTTTTCGGATGTTTTGGGTGTAGAACTGCGGTATTCCGGCAACGGGCGTTCAGGCTTAATGACAACGACCTTTTCTCCGCACGTGGAAGGTGTAAGTGCTACGTCAACAGCATTTTCTGGCGTATTTGCTCCCTACACGCGGGATAACTTTTTTTGGATGAATACTCCGCGTAATGATTGGACGAATACCTTTTCCGGCAACGTCAAAATCACCTTGCCTGCTCAAACTTCTGTTACCGTCGGTGGCGGGATACGCTTGTTTTCTCAGGTCATGAGTTTTGCACCGGATAGTTTGGGATCATTAAATTTCCGTCCCAGTGCAACATCGTTTGTTCCGAATACGCTCGGTATGTTGGGCTTAAATCTTCGCAATGAACGGCTGATACGGCATGGCTGGGAAGAGCGCCGCGCTAATTCTACGCCTTTCGTTTTTGCAGAAGCGGTTACCAAACCCGCGTCGTGGCTTTCGCTCTCAGCAACAGCGCGATTCGATTTTCTCACCAACGACGGCACAATCAACGGTGGATGGGAAGGTTTGGTCAGGCGTGCTGCAAATCCTGCTACGGCAGCAGCACCGCTTCGGGCGTATCGTTTTTCAGAAACGGCAACAATTCAAGGGAATTTGAACCGCTCACTGGTGTCATTCTTAGCAACGGCACGTTTGAGCGACCAACTGCATTTTACCGTGAATTATCGGTATGAATTAGAACAAACAGACTTGCGCGGTGGATATAACGTTACTATTGACACATCTGCGACAACAAGCCCTATTTATCGTCGTGCGGCACGTGATAGCGTGCAAAATTTGGAGTTTGATTTTCAATCAACTATCGTTTCGCAGACCATTTCTCCACAGTTAGTCTATACGCCCTTTGCAAACCTGAATCTTCGCGCCGGTGTGCAATACTTTTTCCGTACTCCACAAGTGCGGCGATTCGAGGAAGGTGCGTCGGACAGCATTTTAGCCTCGAATCTCTCGAAGCGTACAACGATGCTTTCGCCCTTTTTTAGCGTGTTCTATCGTCCTATTCGTGAAATTCGCTTGAGGGCAAATTTCCACTCCTACACCAATACAGCGTATTGGGAAGGCACTTCGATTATCAGTCCGCAGTACACGCGCTATATCCCCGATATTCGCACAACATATGGCGCATCGGCAGAAATCGACCCTTTTGACAATATGACGCTCATGTTGCGGTGGGATAATGACGAATCGCAAAGTGATTTTACGCTTGCATATGCAAATGCTCGTTTAACGGCGGTGCGCGGCGATGTCTTTTTGCGGAGTAAAAATCTCGGTTTGACGGCTTCCCTGAGTTACACGTTCAATGAAACAACGCGGCTTGTGGTAACAGGGCAGTATGCAGACCGCGCTTTTTCGATTCCGGCGACTTTTACTCGCGGCTCGGTAATTTTCCCAACGCCGCCGTATGGTGATTCTTTAACCGCAGAAGTATTTAACAATACAATTGACCGCTACATTGATGTTTCCATTGTGACCACCGCGATTCGGAATCTTCGTCTTACCGCAGGCGCATATTATCTCAATTCTACCGGTGGTGGCGGTCTTACCCCGGGCATCCGTCCTCCTGCCGCACAGGATGTTACCAAAATCGGCGGACCCTACACAATGTGGGATATTCATGGGCAGGCGAAATACCAGATATTCCAAAATCTTGGTGTGATGGTGGATTACCGGTATGTTCTTTTGAATGAACTGGTTTCTGCGCCGTACACGGGCTTAAACAATTTTGCCGGAAGCATGATACTCTTTAGCGCAGTCGTCGGTTTGTAACAGATTACAAGAAAACTCTCAGCGCCCTTCAGACCACTGTAAATGCTAGGTCTGAAGGGTGTTTTATTGTTGAGGCAACTATATCATTATTACCTTGCCAATACCTCGCCAATCATGATACGATGCCCTTCAGGGGACTTCACACCAAACTCACGCATTCCCCAAGGTTTGTCGGCTAGTGCATGATGAATCGGCACACCGTTTCTGCAAACTTCATCGTAAAATTCTTGTGCGTTGCTCACAAGCAAATACCCAAAATAATTGTGGTCGCCCAGTGTTTCTGCGGGAAGCGAGCCTCTGCAATCGCCCAGCATAATCATACAATTATCACGCTGCACAAATATCCAACCGTCGGGTTTCGAGGTGATTTCAAAGCCGAGTTTGCCGAAAAATTCAGCATTTGTCGCAAGGTCGTGGACGGCGAGAACGTAGTGGTTTTGGAGGATTTTGGACATGACGCAGTGGTTAATGGTTGAACAAAGACATTATGTTTGTTGCTACATTGGCTTACGAAGTCAGTACAACAGACGTTTCCGCAGATTCTACTCCATTGACAATGACGCATAAACGATGCTTTCCGGCGTAATGTTTTCGTGTGGTGCGCTGCTCGAAGGAGATTTTTCGCGTAATACGTGTTACCGCGTTTGCGGGATACTCTTTTTCGTGAATGAAGAACACTTTGCGTGTAGCTTCACCACTTGCTTTGACGTAATACACGCCGTATTCAAGACGAATCAGCATTGTTTGTGATGTACGCACGTCAAAGGAAAATGTTGTGCTTTCGCCGATTGCGAGCGAATCTACGGCAAAGTGCAGGTCTGCAATAGTAATTCCCTCAGCGCCATGTAAGTTAAACAATGCCAATGCCTCACGATTGCCGCGTTTAAGCAGTGTCCGTAATCCATGCCGAATAATCCAGTCTGTGTGCGGGTTTGAGCCTTTCCAACGTTTGGCAATCTCAAGAACAATGTTCGGGTGGTCTTTGGCTATATCATTGAGATTATTCGCTACACTGCGCCGTACATAGTCGGAATCATCTGTTTTTAAGCGCTCCAAGATGGGCAAAACAGGCGACGGGTCGCGCTGGAATGGTTTGAGAGCCATTCCCCAAGGCAAGCGCGGACGTGAGCCTTCGCTGGCAAGCCGCCGGACGTGGTGATTCGGATGTTCCGCCCACGCGAGCATTTGTACCATCATTGTATCAGGATTCTTGATAATAAACGGGCGCACAGCAAATTCAGCGCTCGAAAATTGTGTAAACAGTTCAAGTGCTGGAATGGATATATCTTCATGTTCTAAGCCGTATTGTTCGACGAAATCAGGAAAAAATAAATACGGGAAGCCCTCGCATTGCGGCGCGGCGTGGCGGAGTATTTGTAGCGCTTCAGCATACGCGCTTGGTAAATATTTCCGTAACGATACCGTGATATGCCTCATGCGTTCTTTGAGTTCACGTGCTTCCCAAGATGTATCCAACACGTGTTGTACGAATTCATCTTGTTGAAAAGGTGGATATATTATTTTCAGCAAAGCAGCAAATTTTGCAACAAACTCCGATGAATACACGTTTTTGAGCTTAAAATCTTCCATAAAATTTTCCCTTCTGCTTTGGGATTATTTGCGGTATTGGTTTGAAAACTTTTTGCGTAAATTGTGCAAAATTGCCCATTCTGAACACATTTTTTTTGACACAATGCTTTCCTATTCTCAACGTTCAACCGTTATGACTATGCGTCTATTGACCTCCTGTCTGGCAGTATTCCTTACTTTCAGCACACCGCTCATTTGGGGGCAACCGTCCAAAACAAAGACTCCGACAAAATCCTCTTCTAGGGTTTCCGCGCAACCGCAAGCCTCCAAACCCGCATCACCACTTATGTACGAGATAAACTTGAATGACCGTTCCGACGATACATTCAAAGTACGGTTGCAGGTGAGCGGCTTAACACAAGCAAATGCTGTCTATCAGTTTGCCGCAACAGCGCCGGGTACTTATCAAGTCATGGATATTGGACGTTTTGTTCGGAAGTTTCAAGCCTTTGACGGAAAGGGCAAAGAAATTCCTTGTGACCATATTTCAGTGAATCAGTGGAAAATCAAACAGCCGGAGAAGGTAGCGGAGATTCGTTTTGCTGTGGCTGAGACGTTTGATACGCCCGTTGAACGCGATGAAATTTTCCGTATGTGCGGTTCGTCGCTGGAAGATGACCACGCGCTGTTTAATACGCATACTGTTTTGGGTTTCCCAAGTGGTATGCAATCAAACCCCCTTAAAATCAAGTTCTTGTACCCTCAAACATGGAAAATCGGCACACCGCTTGAACGCGACAGTGCAGGATGGTATTTCGCAAAAACATACGACTTTGCGGTAGATTCGCCCGTTTTACTGGGGCGCTTAACCTCTGCAAAAACAATGGTAAAAGGTACATCTGTTGAAATTTACACGTACTCCAAAACAGACCAAGTTTCTTCCGAACAGCTTCTTAGCTCCATGCGGAATATGCTACAATCCGCAGGGGAGTTTTTACAGGAACTTCCCGTGCAACGCTACACATTTTTGTTTCATTTGGAGGATGTTCCTGCCGGTGCTTGGGAACATTCGTACAGCTCGGAATATGTGCTGGAAGAACGTCCGTATTCGGCAGAATATGGGCAATACATCACTGACATTGCCGCACACGAATTTTTTCACGTTATTACGCCTTTGAATATCCATAGCGAAATCATTGAGCGTTTTAATTTTGTGAACCCTACACCGTCAGAGCATCTCTGGCTGTACGAAGGCACAACTGAGTGGGCGGCTCATATTATGCAACTCCGCAGTGGTTTAAAAACGCTTGAACAGTATCTAAACGACCTCAGCCAAAAAACGCTCGTGGATAACAATTATTTCGACCGTGCATATAGTTTGAGTAAACTCAGTTTGACGTGTTATTCGGACTCAGGGCAGAAGCAATATGGCAATATCTACTATCGTGGGGCGCTTGTAGCCGGACTGCTGGATATTCGCTTGCTTGAATTGTCCGGTGGAAAGCGGGGTTTGAGGGAAGTTATTCGAGACCTGATGAAAAAATATGGTCCTGAGCGCTCATTTTCGGAAAAAGATTTCTTTCGGGAATTTGTTGCGATGACTTATCCTGAAATTGCCGATTTCTTTGAACTCTATGTCAAAAAAGCAACGCCTTTGCCGTTACGGGAATACTATGCGAAAATTGGTATCAGCTATAATGAACGCAAACCTTCTGACACACTTCAGGCGGAATCCGGCATTAAACCTCGTTTGCGTGAAGGAAAACTTATCGTTGCGGATTTTCGGGAAAATCTTGCTGAGTATGGCTTGAAATTAGACGATGAAATTCGTGCTGTCAATGGTCAAAAACTCAGCACACCTGATAACAAAACGTTTTCGGCACTCACCGCAAAACTCCAGCCCTCAACAACTTTTACGCTAACCGTTGCCCGTGCAGGCACGGAACTCACACTCACACTTCCCGTTCAAACGCGCCGCGAAGATAAAATGTATGTCTTTGAACTTAGTCCGCAAGCCTACCATCGTCAGGCATTATTGCGCAATGCGTGGTTGAAAAACTTCTGACCAATATCTGCTTGTAACCAAAAAAACTATCCTAAAATGCAACGAGCGAATAGATTGAAGGTAAGCAAGACTTCAAGCTATTCGCTCGTTGGTGTTTTTAATAAAAGCACACGAATAATCGCGTCAATCACGTACCCGACTGCTTGACCTGCTGACCGTTGCCTTCGTATTTCGACGGGCATTTTGTTAAAATGTGGTCTGCCATCATCACGCCATTTTCGACGCGCCCTTTGACGACGATACTTTCTGCGAGTTCAAAGTTATTGGGTTTGGGACCGTTGTGAATAACCTTGATTTCTTTTCCGGCATCGTCTGTCATCGCAAAAGAAAAGGTATTTTCGCTGCTGTTGTATGTGCAGCCCTTGTCTTTCACCCATGCGCCTTTGACTTGTACACGTTTGCCGCTTGTTTGAGCGTATGTCAAATTAGTGTATTCGATTTTGCTGTTATCCAAAGACAAGGCAGCAATGACAATAAATACCAGCGCTATAGCGCCGCCGATGATATAACGGGGTTTCATATGTATCCTTTGTGTGAAGCAACGTGAAACACTTTTGAATTCAGGGAGAAAAAGAAACGTCTGACAAGGAACTATCCTTATCAGACGTTTGCTCCATAAACCGAAAATTACGAGAATTATTTCTTTTTCTCAACTTCGATTTGATTATCAACTTTTTTCACACCCGGAATTTTTTTCACAGCATTGGTAGCAACGCCTTTCAAACCCGGTTTATCTACTTTACCTTTGAGCGTAGCAACGCCGCCGCTCACCATTGCCTCAATGTTTTTGTCTTTAAGCGAGGGCAAAGAAGCCAATTTCTCTTTCACAGCTTTGGTGATGCTGGCATCATCCATAGCGCTTACAGCAACTTTTGCATCAGATTTGGTTTCTTTTACAGTTTCTTTCGTTTCTTTTTTCACTTCTTTCGCATCTTGCTTTGCAGCGTCAACAGCAGCTTTTGCCGGAGTAGCAGCCGGAGTTGGTGTTGCTTTTGCGGGAGATGCCGGAGCGGGTTTGGAAACATCCATTTTTGCTTGAGCAAAGGCACTGACACTTACACTCGCAGCTACAAACGCGGCAATAATCAATGAACGCATGGTACGGGAATCCTTAAAAAATGAACAGATACTGAATTAAGAGATGACAATGTAATCTTTGACAAAATTGATAAACGGAACGCTGTCAAAAACACTGACTCTCGTATTGTACAAAATTACACAAGCAAGAATGAATTTTCCGTGAATTGGCAATGAGATGCTTGTCATTTTGCTAACCACAGTCGTTTAAGTGAACGTTTTCGGCAGTGCAGAACGACTGTCGTACGCCGTTATGCTTCTTCCGCAGCCAACTGAGCGCGTTTTTTCATCCGAGCGCGGTCATTTGCACTCAAGAAGCGCTTGCGAATACGGATGTTTTGCGGCGTGATTTCAAGCAATTCATCGTCAGAGATAAATTCGATAAACTGCTCCAAACTGAGTTGGCGCGGTGTGTCGAGTTTGACAGCGCCGTCCGAGCCGCTTGCACGCATATTGGTCAGGTGCTTGGTACGGCAAGGATTGACGACCAAATCATCTTCACGAGAATTTTCACCAACGACCATTCCTTCGTAAATCTCTACACCGGGTCCGATAAAGAGAACACCACGCTCCTGCACCATTTCCAGTGCGTACGCCGTGGAAGGACCGGCTTCCATCGAAATCAGGGAACCGCGTGTGCGTGTGGCAAACTCGCCTTTGTGCGCATCGTAGCCATGAAAAGTATGGTGAATAATGCCTTCACCACGTGTCGATGTCAAAAACTCAGTGCGGAAACCGATAAGACCTCGCGCCGGAACAATAAATTCTGCACGAACCATATCGCCCGAAGGAGTCATATTCAGCATTTCTGCTTTACGACGACCCAAAAGTTCAATCACCGTGCCGATTTGTGCCTGTGACACGTCCACAATCACGTGTTCCATCGGCTCTTGAAGTTTGCCGTTTTCATCACGTTTGAACAATACTTCAGGCTTGGAAACAGCAAATTCATACCCTTCGCGGCGCATCGTCTCAATCAAAATCGCCAATTGTAATTCCCCGCGTCCTGATACGCGGAAGAGGTCGGGCTGGTCGGTATCGGCAACGCGCAAGGCAACGTTGGTACGGGTTTCGCGGAACAAGCGTTCACGCAATTTTGGCGTGGTAACGAATTTCCCTTCGCGTCCGGCAAAAGGTGAATTGTTGACCATAAAATTCATTGCCAATGTCGGCTCGTCAATGTTCACGTAGGGAAGCGCTTCGGGGTTAGCGGCATCGGCAATAGTATCGCCGATATGCACATTCTCAAAACCTGAAAGCGCGATAATATCACCGGCGACGGCATTTTCCACTTCTTTGCGTTGGTTGCCCTCGAAAACGTAGAGTTTCGTGATTTTGCTATTCTCAATAGCACCGTCAGGGCGCATGAGAGCTACTTGGTCGCCGACTTTCACTTTCCCGCGATGAATCCGCCCGACAGCGATACGACCGACGTAATCATTCCAATCCAGCGCTGCAATAATCATCTGGAAAGGCTGCTCTTGGTCAGCAGGCGGCGGCGGAATCGTAGCGACAACGGTCTCAAAGAGTGGTGTGAGCGAATCGGATTCTTCCGTGAGCGAGCGCTTGGCAATGCCTTGTTTTGCAATCGCGTAAATAACAGGAAAATCAAGCTGTTCGTAATCAGCTTCTAGATTGATGAAAAGCTGCATAACTTCGTCCAAAACCTCATCTGCACGGGCATCGGAGCGGTCAATTTTATTTACGACCACAATCGGTGTCAAGCCCATTTCCAGTGCTTTTTTGAGAACGAAGCGTGTTTGCGGGAGCGGACCTTCAGCAGCATCCACAAGTAACAATACGCCGTCCACCATAGAAAGAACGCGCTCTACTTCGCCGCCGAAATCGGAGTGTCCGGGCGTATCAACGATGTTAATTTTTGTGCCGTTCCACGTAATAGCGGCATTTTTCGCCATAATGGTAATGCCTTTTTCGCGCTCCAAATCATTGGAATCCATAACGCGCGTAGCGACGACTTGATTTTCACGGAATGTGCCGGATTGGCGCAAAAGATGGTCCACGAGCGTTGTTTTACCATGGTCCACGTGCGCGATAATAGCGATATTGCGAATAGCGGTGTTGCGGATTGTATTGGGGTCGGTTTTCATAACACTTGAAAAAATCGAACAAAGAGTAATTGCGAGTTCTTGGTGAAGAAATTGCGATGACAAAAATTTTTGCCAAAGATTACTAAGTTACGAATTTTTCGTGATTTTACCATACAAGTATAGGCTTGCAGAAATGGTATCTTTCCGGCGCATGGCGTTAGTACAAGTATCAAAGGGAACAATTATTTTTTCGTAATATCACAATGCTGGTGTTGTAGCAGAAATTCGCTAGATTTGTCAATTCCAACAATTTCAATCTTTTTTCTGCAACACCGCTCAATTTCTGAAGGAATTTTCACATGAATCAATCGCGTGCAGAAGGCTTTATCACAATAGCCGAATCCTTTCTTCAGTCGGGGAAGTCCGTCGCAGCCGGATTATATGCCGAAAGTGCTTCCAATCTTGCTAGGCAGGAAGCAGGTACAAAACAAGTACAAGCAGAATTGCAAGCATTGGAGCGCATTACCACGCGCCTTCCAAAACCGCTTGAACATTATACGATGCTGCTCAATCAAGCCAAAACGGTCGCTTTGGAAACCCGCAAACGCGCTCACGCACCATTCTCTAATTTTTTGGTCGGTGCAGCTTTGATTGATGAAGAGGAAGGTTTGCATCAAGGCTGTAATGTGGAATGTAGCAGTTATGGTTTAACAATTTGTGCGGAGCGCACGGCGCTTGTCTCGGCTGTGGCAGCAGGAAAAAAACGGTTTTTTGGCGTTGTTGTGGCGGCTGATACGGATAATCTCACGCCGCCCTGTGGGGCTTGTCGGCAGTTGCTTTATGATTTTGCGCCGGATGCCGTTGTTGTTTTAATCAACCCTCGCGGTGTAGAAAAGCGATTTACGATGAAGGAGCTGTTGCCGGAAGCATTTTCGGCGGATTTTTTGTAATTCAAAGATGACAAACAAAAGCCGCTCCGTAACTGAAGCGGCTTTTGAATTTGTCTCTGTGCCCGGGGCGGGACTTGAACCCGCACGTCTTTTACAAGACCCAGGATTTTAAGTCCTGTGCGTCTGCCGATTTCGCCACCCGGGCGGACGATGCCAAAAAACATCCGGAAAAACGGAGCGCAAATATGCACGATTTTTCTTGAATATGCAAGTATTCTTGCCAAGTTTTCATCAAATTATACCGTCGGTGCAAGATTTTCTGCTACATCCGTGCGATATGCCGTCCATGCGGGAAGCAAGGAAACAAGAGCTGTAAGTATTACTACTCCTGCAATTAACACGCCATCGTATTGATACCACAGACCAAACGTCAGTGTTGTACCGATTTGCTCTTGCAAAGCTGTTTGCCCCAAGCGCAGTCCGAACCGTGCAAACACAACACCAAGAACACTACCCACAAAGCCGATAATAGCTGCTTCTGCAAGCATAAGCCCAACAATAGAGCGCCTGTGCGCACCCAATGACCGCAAAATCGCTATTTCTCGCCTGCGCTCATTCAGCGAGGTATAAAGCGCCACGATAATCGAAATTGCTCCCAGAACAATCACCATATACGAAATGCCCAATAACACGCCACTTACATTTCCAACAATTTTGAACAATCCGGCAATTTCTCGAATCGGTACAGCCGCTTGTGCCGATGTGCCATCGTTCACACTGCGCGTAAAACTGTCGTAAAAAACAGGACTTTTTAACTTTACCGCCAATGCTGTAACACTGGTAAATTCAGGTGGAATTGGATGTTCGTCGTGGTGATGTTCGTCGGCTTCATTGTGATCGTGATGATGTTCGTCAGCTTTATCGTGGTCATGATGTTTGGCTTTATCGTCGCTGCGCTTGTCGTGGTTGTGTTTTTCATGGTCGAGTTTGGAAGGCGCTTGATTATTGTTGTTAGCATTATCGTTCTTAGGGGATTTGGGTTCTGCCGTGCCAAGCGCTTTTTCTGCGGCTTCTTGTGCTTCTTGGTATTCGTGGTAATGTGTATCCCAAACTGTCCGCATGGTCATATACACGCCCTTGTCAATAGCAGTACCAGTAGGAGCGAGAATGCCGACAACAGGCATTTTACCATGATCGTGAGCGCCTTGCTCATTTGTCTCCAAGCCGTGCCGGACGGTAAGAGAATCATTCAGCCGTAATGCCAATTTTTGCGCGACTTCCGAACCAAGCACTGCTTCAAAATTCCCATCAAATGGCTTTCCTTCAGCTAGACCAATACGCATACCTTTGCGGTACTCGAATTTAGTGAAAAAATCCCCGGTCGTGCCGATGACTTTGTATCCGCCGACATTATCACCAAAAACCATCGGAAGGCTTGATTTAATGCGCTTGTCTGCTTGAATACGTTCACAGTCGGCAAGCGGAAAATTACCCACCGGAGCGCCAACATGATACATCGTGTTCAAAACAAGTTGTAACGGGCTGCCTTTTGCGCCGACGATAATTTCAAACCCCGTATCTTTCTGCGAAAAAGACCGTTCTGTTTCCGTCCGAAGCGTCAGAATCGTTGCCGTAAGCGCTACGCCCACAGCTACAGCCAGCACGGTCAGGATATTCGGTAATGTGCGTTGTTGAATAAAGCGGAGGAGCAGTTTGAAAATGTTCATAAGAAGAAGTGCTAGAATGGTACGAAAACACAGTCAATGTGGCATAGGCAAGAGATTAAAACGGCTGCGGAGGCGGATTTTTGAAATCAACACTGATGTTTGCTCTATGGTCTTTGCCGGGTGTGATGTTGATGGTTGCCGGCTCGCGTTGATTTCCGCTTGTGTTGTACACGCCCACCACACGCCAGCCTTGTGTCGTCAGCAGCCGTGCTGTATCCACAAGCATTGCAACGCAAAGATACTGAATTTGTTGGGGAATCGAATCGCTAAATACCAGCGAATAACGCGCTGAATCGCTAAAAAGTGTTATGGTGCTGTCTAATTGCAAGGCTGCCGGAGTAAAGAAAGCGCGTCCTTGCAGCAAATCACCAATCAAGTCGCGTGGGGGAAATTGACGAAATCCCACTACGCGCATTGTCCAGACGCTATCGCGTCGGGGCCAGTTCGCTGCACCACCGACAAAGCGCACCGTTCCGGAAATGCTCGTTACAGGCGGTATGGGCGGCGGCGCAAGCCCACCGTCGCAACTGACAGCAATTGCCAGTGTTAAGGCAAATGCCGTAATAAGTTGCCCAAATCGGCGAAGAAATGCGAAAATGACCTGCATAATGAAATTCCTCAAAGAATTTGTATTTTCGTGGGTGTCCAGTATGTCCGAAAAATGTTCTGCAAATTACTCATCTGGACGGATTTCTCAAATTATCATTCTTTCATCGTTCTTTCGTACCTTGTATGCTCAAAGCATTTTACATTATGATTGCTGCAAATATGTCGGCTGCCGCAGTGTTTTTTTTCGCTGGTATTATGGCTGAAAACGCACTTTTGAACATCTGCGGCTGGATTTTTACCACTGCCTCGCTCATGCTACTCATTTTTATGAACGTGTTGCGCCGTCGTTTTGCTAAATTACAATCACAATCTTCTCAAACGCCGCAATAAACCATGACTCTATCACTTTTGTCCTCGTGCTATGATACAACGCTTTATTCTTTCGCTGATTTCTTTAGCCCTGACGGGTGTACTGGTGCTTGCTTGTCAGCAGCCCAATACGAATAATCAAACTACCAATCCACCAACAACGCAAACAATCACCAATTCTGTTTGGCTTGGCTTGGTCGGTGATACTGCCGATGTACAAGGTGTAACGCAAGCCGGAACAGTGCTAATGGGCGGTAGTACAGACGTAGATGCCGCTATGCGTTGGATGCTGGAGCGGGCTGGTGGCGGCGATGTCGTGATTATTCGTGCTTCAGGCAGTACCGGCTACAATAATTATCTTTTCACACTTGGGGCAAAAGTGAATTCCGTTGAAACGCTGCTTATCAATTCCCGTGAATTGGCAAACAATCCTGAAATAGAGCGCCGTTTGCGCAATGCAGAAATGCTGTTTATTGCCGGAGGCGACCAAGCAAATTACGTCAATTTTTGGCGCAATACCCGTGTTCACGAGGCAATCAATTATCTGGCAAATGTAAAAAAAATACCCATTGGCGGGACGAGTGCCGGTTGTGCGATTTTAGGACATTTGTATTTTAGCGCGTTGGAGGGAACAATTCGCTCCGAAGAAGCTCTCGCTAATCCTTTTGACCAGCGCATTACCATTGGTCGTAATGACTTTGTGAATATGCCTTTTCTCACCAATACCATTACCGACACGCATTATGACAGCCCGGAGCGTTTGGGTCGGCACGTTACGTTTTTAGCGCGGGTAATTCGTGATACGATGCCGAATGCTGTTATTCGTGGCATCGGCGTAGAAGAGCGAACTGCTGTCGCTATCAATGCAGAAGGTAAAGCAACGGTTTTTGGTGTAGGCAGTGCTTATTTTCTCTGGCAAAACGGCTTAGAAAGTGTACCGGAAGAATGTGTCGCCGGTAAGCCGCTTGTTTGGAATCGTAATAATCAGGCTGTTCGCTCGTATATTATTAGCGGGTCTCAGCAGGGCAATGGCTCGTTTGATATGACAAATTGGTCTGCCGCGCATAGTGGCGGACAGCCCGGATTTGTTAGTGTGCGGAGTGGTCAGCTATTTCGACAGTAGAACGTTTTAGGATATTGTTCCCGTGAGTGGGGTACATGATTAAAAAAAGGGCGTAAATGCTTGCTTCAGTGCTTGCCTTTACGCCCGTTGTGTTCAATCAATCAAAGTTTACGGCTGCTTATCTTCCATCTGAATAGGCACAGAGCCTTGTTCCACAGCAGCTTTATTGAATTTCGGAAGTCCTTCGTTCAATATTTGCTTCAATCGCAAAATCTGTACTTCGATTCGTGCCGACAAATCCATAAACATATCCATCATCTGCTTCGTCGGGCGGTTGTCTGAGCCGGCAACCATGCTACCCAGCGACATCATTTTGTTATTCAGTCGCACGGGGAAATTCAGCATATCTTGACTGCTCTTGATTTTGGTCTGAATAAGTTCGTTTTCGACGACATTCAAACTGTCCGTAAGCGGCTTTGCTGCTTCTTTAAGTGCTGTTCCTTTCAGTGTTGGTTTCTCCGCATCAGGATTTAAGCGGTCAACCGAAGCAGTCACTTGTTTTTTAATGTCGCGGAGAGAGTTGATAGATTTGTGCGTTTCGGTTACTTTCGCATTGATTTTTTGCAAAAGGTCGAACTGTGCTGCAAAGTCTGCATCGGTCGTTTCCACACGCGGGTCTTTGCGAATTTCAAAAGGCTGCACGCCCACAACTTTTCCCGCAATCGTGAGGCGCACCTGATATTTGCCCGGAGGTGCTTTCGGACCAATGACCGAGCCGCCCCAACTCAGCGCTCCCGGCACTTCAACCGCATCGGGATAACGCATATTCCACACAAAGCGGTTCATTCCTTCATTTGTCGTAACTACGTCAGACCGCTTTTCTTCAGGGTTCGGGTAAAATTCTGCTGATTCTTTGACGGGTTTGCCTTTGCGGTCGCGTTTGTTGGAATAGGAAATAATCAGGTCACCTTTCTCTGTCAAGAAATCCAGCGCAACGGAATCCGACGTTTTTTCCTTGAGATTGTAGGAAATATGCACCCCGTCAGGCAGATTTGCGCCGGTCGCTAAACCAAGTGGCAAATCAAAATCCGGTGGTGACCAACGGTAAGTAGGACGTGGCGCAAAGAGCGCATTCTCGCTTGTTTTTACTTTACCGTCCATGATTTGATGAAGTGGCGTAACATCGTCCAAGACCCAGAATGAGCGCCCGTGCGTAGCGACAACAATATCGTTTTCGCGCTTTTGAATGACCAAATCATGAATCGGTGTGACGGGTAAATTGAGTTGTAAGGGCTGCCAAAGCGCATTGGTGCTTGTCCCGTTAAAACTGACATACACGCCCGTTTCTGTTCCTGCGTAAAGCAGACCACGCTTATTCGGGTCTTCGCGTACAACCCGCACAAATGCTCCTTCGGGGATACCTGTGGTCAGGCGCGTCCATGTTTTGCCGTAATCGCTGGTTTTGAAGATGTAGGGCTTTTGGTCGTCGAGTTTGTAGCGGTTTGCTGCCACATAGACCGTACCTTTGTCGTGCGGACTGCATTCAATCATGCTTATCAGCGCTAAATCCGGTAAATCCTTGCTTGAAGGGGTTACGTTTTGCCATGTTTTGCCATTGTCGCGGCTCACGTGAACAAGCCCACAGTCTGAACCAGTCCAGAGTACGCCTTGTTCCACAGGTGATTCGGCAAAGGTGAAAATCGTGTTGTAGGTTTCCACGCCCGTATTGTCTTTCGTGATTGGTCCGCCGGAAGCCGCTTGTTTGCTTTTGTCGTTGCGGGTCAGGTCGGGGCTGATAATTTCCCAGCTCATGCCTTCGTCTTTGGAGCGAAAAACTACCTGCGCCGTTGCGTAAAGCGTGTTCACATCATGCGGCGAAAAGACAATCGGGTACGTCCATTGGAAGCGATATTTCCGATTTGATGACGGTTCGCCGATGACCTCTTCGGGAAAGGGCGAGACGTTTTGCTGCTGCTCAGTGAGAATATTGTGCTTCGTCATAAAACCGCCATAGCTGCCACCAAAGATAATATGAGGCTTTGCGGGGTGCGGGGTGATATAGCCGGATTCACCGCCTGCGGTCGGGAACCAATCCCGTACACCGATTTCACCGCTTCCTGAACGGCTTGAAATCGAAACGCTGGTGTTGTCTTGCTGTGCGCCGTAAATGCGGTATGGCGTTTGGTTGTCCACTTGCACATGATAAAACTGCGATGTTGGAATATCAAGCGCCGTCCACGTTTTACCGCCGTTTTGACTAACGCTTGCGCCGCCGTCGTCAGCAACAATCATGCGGTCGGGATTGTTTGGGTCGAGCCAGAGGTCGTGATGGTCGCCGTGCATAGTGCGGATGGTTTTGAAGGTTTTTCCGCCGTCCACCGATTTATGAAAATTGACGTTGGTAGCATACACAGTTTCAGGGTTTTTGGGGTCGGCAAAAATGCGTGAATAATACCACGCTCGCTGGCGCAAATTGCGGTCATCGGTGGTGCGTGTCCATGTTTTTCCGGCATCGTCGGAGCGGAACAGCCCGCCGTTGTCGTTTTCAATCATTGCCCAAACAAGATTGCTATTCACTGGCGATACGGAGAGACCGATTTTACCAATCACGCCTTTCGGTAAGCCGGGATTGCGCGTAATGTCTGTCCACGTGTCGCCGCCGTCGGTACTTTTCCAAATACCGCTTCCTTCGCCGCCGGACGACATTTCATGCGGTGCGCGGTATGCTTGCCAAAGTGAAGCATAAAGAATACGCGGGTTTGCAGGGTCAAGGACGATATTAATTGCACCTGTCTTTTCGTTTTTGTAGAGGATTTGCTTCCATGTTGTGCCGCCGTCTGTCGAGCGATACACGCCGCGCTCTTTGTTTTGCCCGAAAATATGTCCCATTGCTGCAACATAGACTATATCCGGGTTGTGAGGGTGAATCACAATTTTTGCTACTGCCTGAGTTTCTTTCAATCCAACGTGTTTCCACGTTGCGCCCGCATCGGTCGTGCGATACACGCCGTCGCCCATAGCGATATTACCGCGAATATCGGTTTCACCCATGCCGGCGAACAGGACATTCGGGTCAGAAGGCGCAATAGCAATAGCTCCGACGGAACTTGTGCCGAAGAATTTATCAGAGACGCATGACCAGTTTGCGCCGCCGTCGGTTGTTTTCCAAACGCCGCCGCCTGTTGCGCCGAAGTAGTAGGTAAGCGGTTGCGAGGCATGACCAACGGCAGTTAGAGAGCGCCCTCCACGATACGGTCCGATATTCCGCCATTCCATTTTGGCGAAAAGTTTTTCAGGAACGGCTTGGGAGTTTTGTTGAGCGGGAAGACAGAGCGGCAGTAGCACTAATGCAACTGCAAGAGCGTACAAACGATACAACATGGTGATGAGAGAAAAAGTGAAAAAAACGGGTTTGCATCGTATTCTTATTTTTAACCCTCTATGTGTCTGAACACGTGCAGAATGGCAACCTAACGCAAAAAATATTCTCACACAACGTAAAAAAACATCCCTTCAGATGTCGGTAATCCAACGCTTATCTCTTTTTTGAATTGCTTTTTTCATCTTGCATCCTTTGATGGATAGAGACGTACTTCATGGATAGAGACGTGCTACCGAAATTTCATAGAAATATCAAGTGCCGGTGCAGAGTGCGTAAGCGCACCAACAGAAATAATATCCACACCCGCCTCAGCAAAGAGCCGGATATTATCAAGTGTGATGCCGCCTGAAGCCTCCGTCGTGGTGCGTCCTGCAACTAATTGGACTGCTTCTTGTACTTGGCTCGGCGTGAAATTATCAACCATAATACGCTCAACGCGCAAGCCTTGTGCAAGGCAATCTAATACTTCTCGAACATCGTCTAAATTTCGTGTTTCGGCTTCAATAGGGATGTGTGGTTTGTCTTTTAGAGCTTCATTGCATTTGGTAATGGCTGCTGTCAGGCTTCCGGCAGCGTCCCGATGGTTATCCTTGATAAGAGCCATATCGAACAGTCCGATTCGGTGGTTCATTCCACCACCTGTGGCAACGGCATATTTATCTAACATTCGCCATCCGGGAATAGTTTTGCGGGTATCGGCTACTTTTGTTGCTGTTCCTGCCAGTGTTTGTACATAGATTCGCGTCAGGCTCGCAACGCCGGAAAGGCGCTGAAGAAAGTTCAGTGCCGTGCGCTCGGCTTGAAGGAGGGTTATTGCTCTTGCGTGAACAGTCGCAACAACAGTACCGGCTCGAATAAGATCTCCATCCAGTGCGGAGGCTTCCCATTGTAACGTCGTGTCATTACAGCGCGTGGCAACTTCTTCGCACACCCAACGGGCAAGTTCTAGTCCACAGAGTACACCGTTTTGTTTAACTAAAAACACTGCAGAGGCATTGTCGGTCGGTGAAAAAATTGCTTCGGAAGTAACGTCACCGGTGGCAATGTCTTCCTGAAGAGCTGTGAGAATAAGCGGCTTGAGAGCATGTTTTGTAAGCATAGTATATACGAAAAATGATAAAACCGAAGTTCTGGAGAAGAATATTGATGCAGAACTTGGATTCGAGATGGAGAAGTCGTAATATTAGGAAAAAAAGAACGAATTTGCACAATGCGAAATACTGAATTATACAATTCAAACGAACAATTCTTATGTGAAGGGCATAAACCCACATCATCAGACTTCGCGTTTGTTTGCGATGAAAAAATGTTGTAGCTTTTCGTTCACATAATTGATTCTACTGTCTTTTTGAACACCGATTATGACCATAAACCATAACACAGTTTCTGTTGCAGCGGAAGAGCAAGCCTCGCCGCGCAGAGAATTTCTCGTACAAGCCGCTTCCATACTAGGTTTAGCGGTTAGCGCGGGAACGACAATAACGCTTGTCAACGCCTGTGAATCTACCGTTATCAAATCGCCGACGAGTACTGGAGGAACTTCAACAGGTGGTACAATGACAGGTGGAACAATGGGTGGCACGGGTAATATGTCTTCTAACGTTATCAATATCGCTCAAGAACCGAGTTTACAGCGGGTTGGGGGGGTGGTGTTAAAATCTATTGGTGCAACGCAGATACTTATCACAAGAACAAGCATGACGGAATTTTTGGTTTTGTCGGCGGTTTGTACCCATGCAGCTTGTACAGTAGATTTGCCCATAGACGGCGTGATTAATTGTCAGTGTCATGGTTCGCGTTTTTCGGCTGCGGATGGTCGTGTGTTGAATGGTCCGGCAGGGCAGGCGTTACAACGCTATAATGCTACATTTGATGCCATGCAAAATACATTAACCATTGCGGTCTAACCATAATGGTTTTATTACTTGTTCTTATATGTAGTTTGATAGTATTACGTGGGGTTGTTTTCCCGAATTGGAGAATATTGGAATGGGGCAACTGATGGCATGGGCAAAAAAGCGCCAAGTAACATGGATTATTCTGCTGCTGGCACTGTACGTGCATCTATTTGTCGTATTGGTGGAAGTAGAAAAGCACCATGATAAAGCCTTGATTAAAGGTTTTGGCGATGCTGCTTGGTATATTTTGGTAACACTGACAACCGTTGGTTATGGCGATATGTATCCGATAACGACAACGGGAAAGATTATCGGGGCAATTTTTTTGGTGAGTAGTATCGGAATGATTGGTTTCTTTATTAGCGTAGTTTCATCCTTTATCAATGATGTACGGGAGCGACACAAAATGGGTTATGGTGGAACGTCATTCAAAAATCATGTTATTATTTTGGGCTGGGATACTTTCGCGCGGGCTGTAACGGAATGTCTTTTAGCAGCGGGGCGGCAAGTTGCTATCGTGGTGAATGATAAGGATACAATTGATAGTATTTATGACGAATTCTCTCAGAAAAACGTTTTTGTTCTCTATTCCCAGTATGATCATATTCATAATTTAGCGAAGGTCAATCTCAACCAATCAGCACTGGTGTTTTTGAATTTGCCGAATGATACCGATAAACTCATTAGTATTCTGAACATCAAGCAGACAAATCCTCAAGCAAAATTTCTTGTCGTTTTGGAGCAAACCCAACTTAAAGACACGTTCTACGGTGCGGGGGTAACGTATGTGCTTTCCAAGAATGATATTGCGGCAAAACTTGTTGCAAGCTATATTTTCGAGCCGGACGTTGCGCATTTTAATAACGACCTTCTTTCTCACGCACTGACCAATAACGACTATGACGTACAAGAGTACAAAGTCTTAGAGAGCAATCCGTATGCAGGAAAACAATACGGCGAAGTCTTTGCCGATATAAAACAGCGTTTTGGGTGTCTGCCGATTGGTATGGTGAAAATCCGTCAGGAACAGCGAATTTTGCTCAAACTTCCCCCCGACTCGACCATTGTAGAAACTGGTGATTATATTATCTTCATTTTGAACGGCGAGCAATCCCCGACCATTGCACAGTTCTTTCATGTTCCCGAAGGTGTTGTCCCCGAAGAAAATATACAGTAATAGCACGCACGAGCTTTTTGCGGCGAGATAAGGGAGGTAACGATAGTTACCGCACAGAATTATGAATCCAAATCAAAAACGGGTCATAGCCTTTTTCGATGGGCAACGCGACAACGCAAGGAGTATTGTAGCTGTGTAATTCGACAACTTTATCGGTTAGTGCTTGGAGGCGTGCTGCATTCGTTTTAGCGATAAGCACTGTTTCATGGCTTGTCTCCATCGCTCCCTCCCACCAGTACATAGATTTCATTCCGGGCATGATGTTCACGCAGGCTGCAAGGCGCTCTTCGACAAGCGTTCCTCCGATTCGTTCTGCTTCCTCTGTCGAAGCGGTGGTAATATAGACAAAATAGGTCTGAGACATAAGCCTAAAGCGGATAAAAACAGGTTCTCGAAAAACCGAGTTAATACGGAATTGTGCGTAAAATATGCTTTTTGAGCGGTTCGCCTTTGCGAATATGTTCTTGTACAAGTTTTTTTGCCAATTTGGGAGTCATTTCTTCATACCAAATGCCGTCGGGATAGACCATAACAATAGGACTACGTTTACAGAGGTCGTTACAGTGTGTTTTGGAAATGTGAACGTGTTTATGCAACCCTTCTTCTTTGAGTTCATGTTTGAGCGTTTCCAAGACTTCCTCCGCACCATGCTTTTTACATGATGACCCCATACAACAGAGGATATGGCAAGCGATGTTATCTATATGATGCGACATGAATAGCGTAGCGACAAGTGATTATAGCTGAATAAACTTTCTGCTGATACGATGATGTTGCAAATGTTTGTTCCGAAACATTGCACGATAAAAATACGCCCCAAAAACGGGAATTGAAAGCACAAAATACTGTTTGCCTACCAACAAAAAATCATCGCCCAAACGAGGCAATTAGGCGATGATGGAAGTGTAATCTTTTCAACAGAAATCCCGTAACCGCCGATACAGCAATTGCAACGGCAAACCAACAACATTGTAATAACAGCCGTGAATACTTTCTACAAATACCGCTCCAAAATCGTCCTGAATACCATAACTTCCGGCTTTGTCGAGCGGTGCGCCGGTAGAAACATACCAGCGAATTTCTTCGGTCGAAAGTTCTCGGAAACGCACTTCCGTTCGACAGACATCGCTGACGATTCTTGTAGTGGAGCCATCTGCCGCACATTCAACAAGCACAATGCCGGTAAATACCTCGTGGATACGGTTACTCAGCATAGAAAGCATCCGCACCGCATCACCGCTATCACGGGGCTTGTTCAAAATATATCCCTGCAAAACGACTGTCGTGTCTGCACCAAGAACAATTGCTGCTTCGCCCAGTGTTTCTGCGACGTGTAGGGCTTTTGAACGAGCGAGTTGTTGTACATAGTCAGCCGGCGCAATATCTGTCGGGATTATTTCTTCATCGAAGGAAGAAACAACAACGCGAAATTCTAAACCAAGCTGCTCCAAGAGTTTTTTCCTGCGAGGAGAAGCCGATGCTAAAACCAACGGTGCGTGAAGATGAAGAAAGTTTTTCATAGTCTTGTTGGTTGCTTTATTGCTGTGGATTCTGTTTGCCACGATTGAGCAAGACAATACCTACAATCGTGATGAGGAGCGTTCCAAGACTTATCCAAGCACCGGTGCGGAAAGCCGAAGAATCGTATCGCAACACAATCGTATGTTTACCTTTCGGCACGGCAACGCCCCGTAAGCTATAATTGATGCGGAGAATTTCCGTTTCCTGTCCGTCAATGGTGGCTTTCCATGCGGGATACCAAATTTCACTTAGTGCCAAAAGTCCGTTTTCTGCGGTTTCTACAGAATATGTCATCGTGTTTGCGCTGTATTGTGTGCAGTGGAGTTTATGGCTGACCGCCTCAGGTTTTTGCTTGGGAAGTGAGAGGGGAAGAGGTTTTTCAAGAATTGCTTGCGAGGCAAAATCCACCGTTCCGCTTTTTGCAAGCGCTTCTGCTTTCTCCGGTGTGCTTTGAAGAGCGTCGTAGAGAAGTCTTGCACGTGGAAATGCCGTTGGTCGCTCACGTAAGTACGGGCTGCCGCTCAGGCTGTCCAACGCAACGGCAAGGCGGATATTCAGCAAATCGAATGTTTGTTCACCTGTCGGTGCAAAAGGCAAACGGCGACCAATCAGAATCGGCATATACCCCTCGAACAGCATCACCGGCGAGTACAACCCTTGATTTCGCGGCATGAGCATTGCTCCCCGTGTGCGCATACTGATGCGGTAAAGTGAATCCGGCGGCATTGTGTCGGCTTTCATAGAGGGTGGAAGAGCCGCTTCAGTACGCTCGTACTGTTCCGCAGGGTGAGTTTTGTTTTGATTGAAACCGCTTCCGGTGATGTATAAATCCACAAAAGCGAGGGATGTTAAGCAGATACCCACAACGGTCGAAGAGAGAATACCTCGCTGCAAAAGGAGCAAAAGAACGGCTGCCACCGTAGCGATAATCAATGCAACAAGACCAAAGCCCTTGACAGTGCTTGCATAATTCCCTGCGTCAGTGGGAGCGCTGAGAGCTAAGCCACACGCCAAAAGTATCGGCAAACCAATACCCGCCGCTTTAAGGCGTAATGCCGTATTGCGCTTTTTCCATACTTCGTCGAATCCGATTCCTGCCATCATCGTCAGCGCCAAAACGACGAATACCAACATCCGCGACGGAATACGAAAACGGTCGAATAAAGGGAGCTTAAACATCAGTTCAAAAAGGAAACCATTTGTGCCGAGAGCAAACAAAATAGCGAATACGCTTGCAAAGAGCATCAGTCCTGCGAGATTCTCCCGCTCACGGCTTCGGAGCGTTGTGGCAAAGCCAATCAAACCAAGCATCAATGCTGGAATCCCGACATAAAATGCCGTTTCCCAATAGTAAAAGGTATTGCCGTTTGCCAAATAAAACGGCACGGAAAGCGCTTCCGGTGCTTGTGGCGCAGCAGCATAGCCGAAAAGTTTGGGGACAACAAGGGTGAAAATTTGCGAAAGTTCCAACGCACCTACGGATGCTTTTTCGATGCTGAAATCTACACGCTCCGAGTATGCGGCAAATTCTTGAGAATGAAGGAGCTGTACGGCAAACAAGCCAGCACCGATAAGCACAGGTAATGCAGCGACAATGCCGTAATGAAGCGGCTTTGTGGCTATGGGACTTTTACCAATCCACTCGCTCACAAATGCCCAAACGGTATAGAAAAAGAGCAACAAAACCAAATACAGGGTTGTTTGCGGATGCCCTGAGAGCATCATTATTCCCAATACTAAGCCGGAAAGCAACGAGAAACGAAGCCGTCGTTGCAATGATTCTTGAGAAAGAAGCGCTTGGCGAAAATACATCCATGCAAGGGGAAACCATGCGCAATGCGCTATCATCATCGGATGAAAAACATGGCAAACGGTGTAGGATGTAAACCCATACGAAACGGCAGAAATAAGGGCTCCCGTATCACTGACCTTCCAACTGCGCATGAGCAAAAACATGGAAAATTGCGAAAGCATAAAATGCGCGATAATCACCATTTGAGCAATCCACACGGGTAGTTTTCCGTTCTGCACGAAGAGTGCTTGGAGCATATTGGGCGGATAAAAAAAGCCAATAGCAACGTCTGCGAGGAAGGGTGTGCCGGAAAATGTGTAGGGGTTCCAGAATGGTAATTCTCCCATTCGCAGGTATTTTGCAGCAAACGCCTGCGCCGGATACACATACTCCGTGAAATCTTCCCAGAAGTACGAGTTACCGAAAATCTGCGAATGGAAAAAAATGAGTGTCGTCGCGGCGAAGAATACCGCTACTGTCCATATTGGCAGGGAGAAAGGGGTTGTTTCCTGAACAACGCTGCTTTTTCGCGTTGTTTTTGACGATGAGTGTTTGTGCTGTTTTGCCATAGATTTGAAAATGCAACGTGGTCGTATTGTCTCTTGGGCATTTCTTGACGGCAAAGTAAGGTAATTTTGAATATTGACCAAAATGTCTTACTTCACAATAGTCAGCGCTTGCGTTGCCACAGTATAAGCAGCATTGTTCTTCGTAATGGATAAACAGACTCTGTACATACCATTCGGCAAATGTCCAATGTTTAACGGGATAGTATGACTGCCTTCGTGCTGAAATCCCAGATATTCCTCGAAAACACGTTGCCCCAGAAGATTGACGACGACAACACTCGTTTCTGACGATTGCGGAAGAGTGTAGTAGAGCGTTGTTTGCTCTCCGTTACTGGGGTTGGGTGCAACGCCTAAGGGTGAATTGAGAGCAAAAGATGATATTTGTACGGAGGTTGTACCGGAAAAGACATAACGGTAAAATGTCAGGTTATCGGCATACTCCCAAAAGCCCACGCGGTTCGCAAAGCCCAACGATAGCATTCTATCATCTTTTTGGCGGAGTTTTACGGTGAAGCCGCAGACTTGGGGAGTTGGTGGTAGTTCAACTGCTGGCGGGGTAAATTGAATACCATCTAATTTTGGTACAACTGAAGCGTGAAACCACATTGTATCAATAACAGCGCCTAAAGTGCGAACTTGCTGAACAAGGTTTATTGCTTGTTGTAAGGTCGTATTCCTATCATTTCGTGAATAATACACCGATGTATCAGGGGGAAGCCTGTGTTTCAGAGGTCCTTCGTAAAAAGAAATGCTATTGCCATACTGTGCAAACTGTTGTGGCAATGTGCCAATGCCACAAATTCTTACCGGATTGCTAATTTCTCTTGCTATGGCAATAGAATAATTCGTATTAGAGCTGAGATTGTTCAGTTTCACTATAGAACCTTGAGCTGTTACAGTGTTTGATGATGATGTAAAATTAGGTCCCATTGTACTAGTAGACTGTTTAGTTAATTTTCACAGTTTGATATTGTCGTTGAAACTTCT